>Ga0326512_10000030_pt1 | contig 122517 bp, 114 predicted proteins | sample 1_2617_0518_D_FD_203652 | JGI IMG/M metagenome (GOLD analysis project Ga0326512, IMG submission 203652) | Bovine rumen microbial communities from UC Davis, California, United States - 1_2617_0518 | ecosystem: Host-associated > Mammals > Digestive system > Stomach > Rumen | place: USA...
TCGTAAGTCAGCTTCAGAGACTGGAGAAGCTCCGAGACATGCTATTCTCGAGTTCTTTGCTAAGAACCTTATCAATGATATCATCTCTGATGCTTTCATGAGTACCGAGATCAATAACTTCCAGGAAGAGTTGAATACATATGCTAAAGCTGCAGGTAATGTAACTGGTGTTATCGTCGACTCTTATACCGATGAAGTAAAGGAGAAGTTTGAGACTGGTCTTCTTGAGACAGCCGATAAGATTCAGGAGGCTAATCCTGAGAAAGCAGAAGAGCTCAGAGAGATCGCTAAGTACTTTCGATACACTCACACTCTCGAACTCGTCAAGAAGCATATCGAGAATGGTGGAGACACTTATCTCAACCGCTGCTATAAGAAGTCGCGTAAGATCAAGCAGTACACAGCATCCTTCAATGCTTACTATGAAGGTACTGTACCGAAGATCAGAGACATCGAAACACTTGCTATCCCCTTCCGTCAGTTAATGGTGGATGAAGAGACAGCTGAGACACTCATAGTAATGCTTGGTGATACTTGCTATGAACAGCCTAAGGGTTCACTCGTAGGAAATATCTATGCATTCTATCTTCTCACTGGTATAATGAATATCGCTATGTCTGCAGACACTAGTGATACTATCCGTGAGATCAGAAACAATATCGCTGTTATCGTGTCACAGGTTCGTCAGTTCCTCAACAGAAGACTGAAGGACTCCAAGTACGGCGGTGGTAAGAAGAGAAAGAAGGGTAAGAAAGGGAAGCGTTAATGCTTCCCAAACTATCCTATAATCTATAAATAGGAGGTTCACTTCAATGGTAAACGAAAAAGGTAGCTTAACTTTTCTGAAGACTGATGCACAGTGTTTCTTTCAGCTTCAGTTAACAGTATGGAACCAAACTCCTAAGGGAGCTAAAGGAACTATCTTTCAGGTAAGTTCGCTCAACGAATATCAGATCGATGTCATCAGTGATGAAGCACCTGGTCTGAAGACATACAACTGCAGAATCGTAGGATTCACTATGAGAAATCGTCCTGACTATAAGGGCTTTGTTAACTACGATAAAGAAACTAACCAGGCTAAGCTTGCAGAAGTAGATACTATCAAGATAGACTACTCCGAGGACGGCAAAGCTGGTGTTACTAGCATCAATGTATGCGACATTCGTGATATCAGATTAACCTATGCTCCTGGACAGGACTTTGAAGTTATAAGAGATATCAAGGATTTCAGATAAGGGGTGATTGCGATGGCCAAGTTCTACAATGCTGATGGCACTATCACATCTACCGATAAAATCCTTGACGAATACTATAAAAGGAAAGGTACACCGATGGACTATAATGACTATCTCGGCAGTGATGCACTTGAAGAGACTTCCAAAGATACAGGTTCTTGGAAGAAGGTAATCACTGGTACAAAAAGAAACAGCGACGGTACACCGAATATGGGTGACGTATCAGACGGCTACCATACATTCGATGAACTCTACGAACACAGAAGCATTCTGTTCTTAGCATTACTGCGTTCTATACAGGATGTAAATGAGTTCGCTGAGTATGAAAGCCTTCATATTTCTGCACATCCATGGTACTCTAAACAGCATGAAGATGGAACTATGTTTCCTGGAATGTTCATTGCTGGTATGAGTACTGATTATGGAAGTGTAACATATCACTTCGACGAAAAGTATCTCCCCTTATTCGAAAAGGCTGAGATTGAGTACTTGGAGAGAGCACCTAAATGGGACGGCCACACTCCACAGGATGGACTTGAAGTTATAAAGTCTCTATTCTGTGGAAACGAGTAACTAAGAGAGGTTAGTTGTATGGGAATGTATACCGAAGCAGAGATTTCTGCTACTTTAAGACACATAGATGACGAGCTGCACAATATCAATCTCAATCTTATAGAGTTGATCAAGGCGGTTCGTTCTATAAATGAAACTAAGAAAGAGGTAAACGCACATGAATAAGAACAACATTTCACCCACAGGCATCATGGCAACTTTTGCCAACATTGTCTCCTTTCTCATAGGAGCATACAACAAGGATAACGAATTCGACGTTAAGAAGGACTTCGTTGACCAGGTCAAGGGATACAAGAACTTTCTTGCAGATCAGAACTGGGATGCTACTACTCTTACTGCTGAAGAGATCACTGCATTCGGCGGTCTCAGAATAAAACCAGAGGAAGATCTCTTCTTTATTCCTCCTTGGCTCGTAGAGTTCCTTCCTGAGGACTTCCAGCTTATTGACATAGAGCTTGGTACAAACGCTCACGTTGTAGTAAAGGATATAGACAGGGAAAAGCTCTGGAGCACGGATACAAACGACTACGGTGTCACCAAGTATGCTATTCAGGCAGTCTCAGAGTCTGACTTTAAGTCAAATAAGGGACTTATGTTCTCTGAAGCTCTTAAGCTGATCACTGATCCTAATAAGGATGGTATGATTATGAGACTTCCTAACTGGCAGCCCGATGTGTTCATCAAGACTCAGTGGACTGATGAGAACAGTAAGATGACTCATCCTTACCTTTACGTAACCAGCAGATTCGGCTGTGTTCCGTGGAAGGAAACTGTACCTGAGATGTTCAGCTGTAAGTGGGAAGTATATCAGGAGGACTACTATAACGAAGTAGTAGAAGAGATGAAGAAGCAGAAGGAAGAGCTCTTCCAGAAGGCTGTACAGCAGAACTTAGCAGCTAACGGTGGTAGGGGTGTAAACGTAGAGCAGATCGGAAAGGATCTTCTTGAGGGACTCATGCAGAAGCCTGAAGAGAAGAATGACGGCTGCGAGTGCGATCCTGAAATCGACGCTACTCATTCTGACGAAGTAGATAAATGAATAGCTGAACTGGAGTCAGGATTCGCTAAGCAAGAGAGCATCGTGACTAACCAGTTCGAAGAAGACTTCTTTTATCCAAGCTTCGACAGTGAGATCACTTCGCAGTTCATCTGACAAAAAACAAACGGGAGGGCGCATAAGCGTCCTCCTATATTTTGTTTACTTCATAGACACTACATGGTTCTTAACCACGATGTGATTAGAACATATAGTGTCAAATCCCTCGTTGTGAGAGATTACCATGAGTGTGCTATGACACTCACGGTTGATAAGATCTATTGCCCTGTTTCTGTTTCTCTCATCAAGGTTTGACGTAACCTCATCAAGAATGAAGATCTTGTTTGGGTTGCGTCTCATCTCGACTATTGTCCTTGCAAGCAGCACGCGCTGCTTGAGACCTGTTGAAAGCTTGAAGCCCTTTGATCCAACAGGGCAGTCGAGAAGCTTATCGATCTCTACTGGAACGCCTTCAACTCTGAAAGCGTTTCTAAGATCGTTAAGCATATCGAGTTCCTTAAAGATCTTGATGATCTCTTCATCAGTAACAGTCTCGTCACCAAATGTAACATTGTTTCTGAGACTATCATTCAGAAGAGTTGTCTCCTGGAATACATAGTATGTATCCAGATTTTCTGGGAGACCAAAGATCTCTTCAGACTTAATCGCACCAGCGATCAAGTTTCCGAAACTTGACTTGCCCTCACCAGATGCACCAGTGATAAGATATCTTTCACAGCGTCTGATACTGATGTTGTTCACAGTGAACTGAGCGCTGTCCTTCCCATAATCGAAAGAGCCAGATACTGTGAACTGAGAAGGCATAGAAATCTTCTCATCGTTATCGTTGCCTTCGAGAGCTTCAATCTGCTTGGTAGCAGCCTTAATTTTCGAAGTGTATGCAACGATATCGATGCACTTGAAGATTGCATTGTAGATTACATATTCGTTAATGAATACATAACCTAAAGTCTCCTTGTCCCATCTAAAGAAGTATGCAATGAAGCATACGGGGATATAAGAGACAGCCTGGCACAGACCGAACCAAGCTCTCTTCTTGATATTGGTACTGTACTTGTACGAGTCATCTGCTGCGTCAGCGACTCTGTTAAATAAGTAAGAGAACTTACTAGCGTACTTGAGAGTAAGTAAGTTCTCAAGACCATCAACAAGAACTGACTCCAGCTTAGCAGCAGCATCATGTTCGTTCTCGTTGAACTTGAACTTTTCGTTGCCCCATAAGTACATAGCAGAGCTAAGTACGAAGCAGCTGAAAAGGATGACTATAGATGCAATGGAAGTACGGATCTTCCATATCATAATAGCCATAGGAAGAATACAACTGAAACAGGATACGATAGTCACATATCTCTGTCCAGTGTATTCAGAGATCTTATTGATACTGTCGATGATAGTACCAACAGAGATCTTATTGATACTCTTAGTCTCAGACCAAGCCGACTTCTCAGTCAGTCTTGTCTTAAGATCAAAGTATACTGTTGAGCTAGCCTTACGACCAGCTGCATCTCTCGCTGTATCGAGAACGGCGAAAGCTACATTGCAGATGATGAGACCGATAAACAGTCTCTTACTGAATCCATTAGCAATGAGCTTTGAAATCACAGTAGCGTTGGCAGTGTTCTGCAAGCCAACAAGGATGGTGAGGACCACCATTAAGATGGTCAGCATAGTTACTTTCTTCTTCATATAAAGGCCTCCTTTCAACCTCAGTCAAATTTGTTATTAGAAGAATGATTATAACTACCTATATAGTATACAGCCCAAAAGCAGTAAGATGACGGGAGCACTTAAGCTCCCGCCACTCTTAGTAGTCATAGTAGAAGTCGTCTTCATCATCGTCATCCACACTACTGTATGGATCATTCATATCCTTATAGAACTGGTCTATAGTACCAAGCATACAGTACTGGTTTGCAGGATCCTCCAACTCTTCTATAGGTTTGTTGAACTTCTGGCTGTATGCCTTTCTACCTACTGGAGTAGAGAGAATCTTCTGAAGAGCCTCTTGGTCTTCTTGTCTCTGCTGTTCCAACCAGTCCTTGTAGAGCATGCTACCGTCATCCAGATCCTTAAGCTGCTGCTCTACTCTACCATGCATACCCTCAAGGTCGCCAGAGATATTGATTCCCTCTGTAGCCTCGAAGCTCTGGAAGATAGGCTCTTCAGCTTCATGCTGTTCAGTCTGGAGGTTAGGTATTCTTATACCCCAGTTCTCTGTAACGTTCTTACCATAGTACAGAGGATAGAGTGAAAGGAGATAAGAGAATACAGCATCATCGTGGCTCTGAGCAGAGTGGTCGATTCTACCAGTCTTCTTAACCTCAAGGTTCTTCAGCTCTTCATATATGATAGGAGATACGAACTTGTCCTTATGGTCTTCCATTCTAAGCATAAGAAGGTCCATAAGCTGTTCTCTAACTATCTTAGTGTTGTCGAGTCCATAGACTCTAGTGAGCTGTTTCTTACGATTGATATGGACTCCGTCATACTTCTCCTCTATAGTCCTCTCCTTAATCTCATAGTAGAGATTAGACTTGATCTTAGACTTGAGAAGCTTTGCCAATACGCCTGTACCTACACCATTACGCTCTACTACTACCAATGCATTTGGTGTCCAGTTGCTTACTACATCATAGATTACCCTAGCAAAGTCAATAGTAGATATGTAGTTACAGTTAAAGTCTGCCATAAGCTTAGACGTTGTGGAATCTGTTATACTCATAGCGGATGAGTCTTTGTTATAGCCAGCGGCAACGTCACAGCCAATGATAGGAGCAATACCTGGTCTGAGCTCTTCATATACATTGAGAAGAAATGCTCCGACATAGACTTGCTTCTTAGGTTGTCTAACGAATCTGCCAACAATATCAAGCTGTTCTTTTGTGAATGGTGAGTTCTCTGCAGACATAGCCCACTCAAGAAGGAACTCTCGACGGATGTCTGTCCACTTGTACTCTTGTTCACGGCAACGCTCTTTGAACCACTCTTCTGAATAGCCAAGCTGTTGATAAGTAGTCTTGATATGTACGAAGATACTCTTCTCGTTGGAGTTGAGTATATTGGTGAGCTCTTGGAGTGAAAGATCATACCAGAGTTCTGAGAATGGAGTCATGTTGCTTCTCATATCATACATATACTTACCGAACTCATCAGAGATGAATCCAGGTGTAGATGTAAGACAAAGTCCATGAGGAGCTCCATTGTCTTGACAGTTTCTGAAAGCTCTAGTCATGGCAGGCATTGCATTAGACAACGACTCTCCAAGGAATGGGAAGAACGCAGACTCGTCGAGCCAACAGTTAGTGATAGTACGACCTCTGAGGAGGGAGATAGCAGCAGTCTTAGAGGTTGCTCTAGCGAGTGCTTCTATCTTGTTGAAGTTGATTGGGTGCTGTACATAAGATACAGTATTACGAGCCTTAAGCTTCTTACCGTTCTGACCAAATGCTTGGTCGAATCTAAGGTAAGATGGCAGAGCCTGTATAATCTTCTTCATATCGTCAAGGTTTCTCTTAGCATCGTCCAGCTTCTTATTGAGGAAGACCATGTTAGCGTTTCGAGAACCGAAGTTGTATACCCATGAATACCATACTTCACATCCTACTGTTTTACCAGTCTGACGAGGCTGCTCATGGTATACATTAAGAGACAATGTAAAGCAGAAGTTAAGAGCTAGGTTTCCTCTGTCAAGTTTGTACCTGACGTAAGGTCCACCCTGGCTCTGTACTCTAACAACTTCTCTGATGTAGTAGAAGAAGTTACGTTGACACTCTATAAAGATCTTTTGCTTCATGAACAGAGGAAGCTTAGGATCATAGGGATCTACATTAGCGAGATCCTTATCAAAGAGTATAAGGAAGAACTTGTTGTTCTTGATTCCTATAGCTTTCAGATAGTAGTGCATATCCAGAAAGCTTTGGTTCTTAGTATTCATCTGAAAGTAGACAGTAGACCTTTGTCCCGTAAGAGGATCAGTCATCACGTTCTTATTCTGACTTGGTGGGACAAATGGCATTGTCTTCTTAGGTTTCATTTGTGAAGGATCAATATATTGGTTAGTCTGAACAGTTCCATCGTAAAAGATCTCTGATTCGTTAGAGCCAGTATATGTGCGGTCTTCTTTAGCGACATCAGTATCTTCGTCAAAAATCACTTCAATAGTACTTGCCATAATAACACCTCTTTCTGTAGTTGATACAGTGGGCTCAATAGCCCTCTTTACGGAGATGTTCGACAAGAAAAAATAACCTCCTGGTTAGAGGAGGTGTATCTAACTGATATACCGACGTTTGTGAGCTGTATATCATAGATACTAAATAGCGTAGATCATTCAGAAATGAGGACAGGAGGGCATAGTTTTATGGCTTTACCCTCCTTGATTTTCGGCCAGTTTTATTTAGTCCTCTACTTCAGTTCCAGGGAGTCTTCCCTGGAAGAAGGAGAACTTATTTGCATCGAGACACCCGTAAAAATTACAGGAGTCTCCGTTATAGTTGAAGCATGCAATATTCCAGTACTTATCTGTGAGATGAGTAATGGATACTAAAAGAAGGCACGCAGCCTTCTTCATGATAAGCGGAATTGATTTCCACCATACATTTACAATCTCATCCTCAAAGATTACTTCTGCCAGAGGTATCTCCTTAATGAAATTGTCCTTGGTGTTCTTCTCGATGGCCTGTACGCAAAGACCAAGGTCTGTCGAAAATCTTTTTGAAGTTACCACCGCTAAGGAGTTAATCACTCCATACGGATCCCCGTCTCTTATTGCGTCTATTAAAGTATCGATGCTTTTCGTAAAACTTACCCTGTTAAGGCACGAATCCTCAACAGGCTGTCCTGTTCCAGTTATATAATATTCCCCTGTTTCATGGTCGAACTTTGTTACAAGTTCGAAAAGAATAGACTTGATCTGTGCATTTGTGAATGTCTCTGCTGGCATTACTTTTGCGATCTCGTTTACTGCTGTAGCCTCATTAGCCTTCTTTGTGTTGTTTCTCATAATTCAAGCTCAGTAGGTGCTACACCTTTGACAGAGGTCAAGCTGAGCATAATGTAGTTTCCTTTGGAAACGCCCATTCATAGGGGCACACCCTTTTTCATGAATGCAGGGATCCTGCTTCTCCATGCAGGATCATAGAATTTTTGCATCCATGGTATGGAGTTAATCAATTCTCTCATACACCTCAATGATATACAACCATCTTAGCTAACTTTTACGATAGCCACTACATATATATAATCAGTGCCTACACGGGCACTTAAAATAAAGGAGGACACACATATGCCACTCGGTAATAATTCCTACAACAAAGGCAATTCAAACGGAAAGAAGAACGACTTCTCTCCAACTACTTACTCTAGCGTCAAAATCTCTAACTTTGACTCTGGTGTAGATCCATCATCAGTATCCTTTTCATTCTGGAAGGGAATGCTCAGAATAACAATCACCCCTATCAAGAAGAGTGCAGACGGAGGTTATAACTTCGATAAGGACAACGCCACAGAAGTTTATCTCACTCCTACCAGAGCAGCTCTCTTCCTTAACTATCTTAAGCTCTTCAGAAAAGATCCCAATGCTTACGTTAACGTAGGTGTTACTGCAGGAAACTCTATCATCTACGTAACTAACGGTGCAGAGGAGTTCGACGAGCAGGACGGCAATGGACTTTTCCTTATTATAAAGAATCTTGATGATAAGGGAAACATAGATTCCGAAATCGCTTACCAGTTCAGAACTACACCTGACAAGGATAACTTCGGTATCCTCAACTACAAAGGCGGTACAGATTTCAGTAAGGACTATGAGTACACAAAGTTCCTCGACTATGATATCTTTACCAACACAGTAGCTCAGTACGTTAACGGCAACAGTAGTGCAGTTGCAGCTACAGTTGTTGACGCTACAAGGTTCTCATTCAACAGTATCATCAGCAAGCTGACAAGCATTCAGGAGAATCTCGGCATTGATACTGGAAGCGGATACAAGAGAAAGTCGAATGCATCGACATTCTTCTCAAATAACGGCAACGAGTCTTCATCTTCGTCTATTCATGGTAGCGACAAGATCGAAGAAGTTGACGACTACAATGATCTCATAGACATGTAACAAAGATAGGGATGTGAAAACATCCCTATCCTTCTCTTTGAAATGGAGTGATACTATGTTTAAGAGAATACTCAATAGGATCAAAAGAAAGCCTCTAACCAGAGAGGAAGAACTTAAACGTAAATACAGGGGTATGACACGAGATGAGATTATCGAATATCTATGTATGAACGAGAGGTTCGAAGAACTTAAAGAGATGCATCACTATTGGTTCGCCAATAGCGAGACCAAAGAACTTTGTTCTGTATTCGAAGGATGTCCGATATCGTTCTTTATGGAGTACATGGCGATGCATAAGAACGAGAAGTATAAGCATGATGCTATATCACTGTATGACGAAGACCGTAGAAATATATTCTTCTGGGAAGGTGGTACTAGAATGCCATACTATCCAGACAACTACATCATCACCAAACTCTACTATACAGGATTAACTTCTGGATTCTATGGTAGGGTTAAGAAGGTTGAATACGAAGAGATAATAAATACAATCAAAAAGATGCCTGTAACGAAAGCAAGCCTAAAGTATCTATCTCAGATAGTTCATGATACCTTAAAAGGAGGATTGGATGAAAGTTAAAGATATAATCCCTTTACTCAAGACATGTAAGGGTAAAGAGAACGAAGAGGTAAACTTCTTTATTAGTACATACGAAAGAATGTACGGAGAAGACCTTTGTACTAACACGTTAAGCGGACTACCTATAGCAAATGAAGAGACTCTTAGCTATTTCAACGAAAGTGAAGTAGCTGCTATAGATTCAGACGAAAAACACATGATTACTATATACATCAAAGAGAATGAAGAACAGCTTAATGCCAACTTCGTAGGAAGACCATTATCTGACTTCATAGACTTTATGCAATGTATATCTGGTAGTGTGTACTATCATTATGACTTTGAAGTATATAACGATAGTATGCTTCATACTAGATCATATGTGAGAGTAGATCATGCTTATGATGAAGCTCTATCAGAAGTCAAGCCAGATAAAATCAATGCTTTCTTAGAGCATAGTGTAATAACCCATATATCTGAAGAGTCTCAATCGTATCAGCTTTACATAACCGTAAAGTGATAAGGAGGAATGACAATGGACAACAAAGCTCACCAGCAGAAGATTACAAACATGGTCATTGATGCTAAGTGTATTCTTGACTATGACCTCACGATCATGAAGATCTTCCAGTTCAACTACAACCATCCAGACTATGTGGATCAGGAAGTTATGCATTATTCTCTTGGACAGCTTAAGAACGCTCTTGTAAAGCGCAAGGATGCTAATCCTCTGACTATATGTATCCCTGAGACAGCTATGGATAGAGCAAACATTGAACAGATTCTTGAAGACATCTATAAGAACAATGAGTATGATATCTTCAAGTATATCACTGTTACTGGAACTAGTAAGCTCATCTACATGATGCAGAATCATAGTTCTTTCGATGTAACTGTGGTGTGTAAAGATGAAACCGAGAAGGGTCTTATAGAAGGACGTACCAAGTCTTTCAAGACTGTAATCGGATACGACTCTATCGATCCCAAAAACTTCAATGGATTCATGTTCAAGGATATCAGAGATGTCTTTGCTCTCCCATATAAACTTGAGAAGAAGACTCTCTTCTTCCAGAACTATGAATTCAATATCACTCGTGATACTGATGGAACACCGTTTCCCAATGCAGAGTATGCGGTAGCATTAATGCGAGAAGGAAACTACCCAATACTTGTAGAAGTGTATGATCATACTACACTCGAATCTCTTTCTAAACAGCAAACAAGTCAATAATCAATCAAAAGGAGGAAATGCTATGATAAGCAGCAATATAGTTGAAAAGGATACTCTTAGAAGAGTTCAGCTCGAAACACTTGAAGCTCTTCACAGATACCTTTCACAGTCATTCGGACCATACGGTTCAAACACCATCCAGTATAAGAAAGAGGGTTATCCTCGTTACACTAAGGACGGTCACACAATTCTTAAGTCAATCATGTTCTGCGGCGAGATCGAGCAGGCAGTACTTGCAGACATCGAAGAAGAGACAAGAGCACAGGCTAAGAGAGTCGGTGACTCTACAACCTCTGTTACTATTCTCTCATATCTTATATTCAAGAAGCTTACTGAGAGAATCGAAAGTCAGTTCACAAAGACACCTCCTGCAGACATTGTAAGAGCTCTCAAGGAAGTTGTAGATGCAGCATCTACAATCATCAAGGCTCACGGCAGAGAAGTTACTCTTGACGATATCCGTAAGATCTCACTCATCTCTACAAACAATGACGAGAAGCTTGCAGAAGAGATCGTTAACGTTCATAAGGATCTCGGTCTTAACGCATACATCGACGTTATGGCTGGTTCTGGAGAAGAGTTCGTTCGTAAGACATACGACGGCATGTTCTTCGACTGTGGTTACCACGATGCATGTTTCATCAACATGCCTGAAAAGTCTGTAAACAGACTTGAGAATCCTCGTATCTACTACTTCGAAGATCCTATTGACACTGTAAACTACGGCGAGCTGTTCGATACAATCATTGCTCACAACATCATCAATCCGATCAATGAGATGAACAGCAATCGTCCTAACAACAATGAGATTCCTCAGATCATTCCTACAGTCATCATAGCTCCTAAGATCGTAAGAGACTATGCTCGTACTCTCGAGGTTGTAATGAACTACTGTGCTAAGTTCACTCAGGCTAATCTCCCTAACACTATCCCGCTCAACATCATCACTGGTGTTACGGATACTGATAAGGTGTACCTGAAGAACATACTCAATCTCTGCGGAGTTCCTACTATCAACAAGTATGACGACGCTAAGGCTGAAGCAAGAGACCAGAAAAACGGCACTGCTCCTTCAATCAAGAATGTATGGGAGTGGTACGGTACTGCAGGTTGCGTAGAGTCTGGTGCATTCTCTACAAAGCTTATCGATCCTAAGAACTACAAGAATGAAGATGGTACATATACAGACGTCTTCAATGCAGTTCTGAATGATCTCGATGCTCGTATCGCTGAGCTTGAAAAGCAGCACAACGAAACTCTCAAGATCTACCAGTACAAGAAGCAGAAAAACTCACTTCTCGGTAACATGGTAGAACTCTATGTAGGCGGTATCACTATCGCTGACAGAGATCAGGTAAGAGACCTTGTTGAAGATGCTGTTCTCAACTGTCGTTCAGCAGTAAATGAAGGCGTTGGCTACGGTGCTAACTTCGAAGGACTCAGAGCATTCAAGGCTCTCATGGATGTATCACTCGGCGATGGCTCTCTCAAGGAAGAAATCGTTAAGTGCTTCTATGAAGCATACAAAGAAATCTCTGAGCTTCTCTACAGATATATGGATGATCCTGAGGGTAAGGTTGCACTTTCTCTCGCACAGGATTGTCCGTTCGATGTAAGAACTGGTGAGAAGGGTGAGAACGTTCTCTCCTCTATCGATACTGATATTTGTGTACTCAACAGTATCTCAAAGATCATCTCACTGATGGTTACTGCTAACCAGTTCCAGATGTCTAATCTCAATATCAACAAGTATTGAGTGGCATACTCCGACCCATAAGGTACTGATGAGTATAAACTAGGGTACCTGTTCAGATATCCCTCTCTCGGACATATGTGTGGGTATCGTTGGGGCTAGTGTCCTTTCAACACCATTCGAAGAGGTGGGTAGGGAGTTTATCTCCCTACCCATTCTCTCTAATCAACTCTTACCGAACGTCTAACTTTACTATAACTGATTTAATGGAGGTGTACGATATGAGTAAACTGAGACTCACGTTTGACGAATACATTAAGAACCCTTCTGGTAAGGGATCATCAATTAACACTTCTAGAGATACAACTGCTCAGTTCTATCAGACTAAATACGATGCATTGGTAGCTAGAGATGGTCTGGTGAAATATGAAGTCTATAGAACTGCATCAGATGTGTACTACATACATTTCCATATCCCATCGAATTCTACTAAGGGATTCTTTTACGATACTGTAGTCGAACTCAACCCTAGCAACTCGACTACCAAGGGAAACGTAAAGTCCTACTTCGTCAGATTTTATGCAAACGATCCCAACTTCAACTTCACTCATGCTCATGCTTACTATACACATGGTTTGATTATACCAGAGCTTGATAAGAAGCTCTCGTTGCAAGTAAAAACAAGCAAAGCTAACACCCGTAACCCAGATAATGCTGTAGGTTATGTACAGAGTATATATTTTGCTTATCTTACCATGCAAAAGGACAATCTGTTCGATAAAGGGATTCTTGATAGAAAGGCTTCTGTTGGAGGAGTTAGTAGATTCTCTAAGGATGTCCTTACTTATAAAGACAAGGAAAAGGAAAGAACCAAGTTTATAGAAGACCAAAAACGAAAGGCAGCTCCTGCAGGAAAGGAGGAGCTTAAGCCTAAAGTGATTTCGTCAAGATTCATTGGTAATGGCCTCTCTCATATACCAGTAGTCTCAAAAATCACTAAGACTTCTAAGTCATCTTCCGCTATAAAGAATACTCGAACCTCTAAGACTACAAAGAGGAGATAGATTATATACTATAGATGAGTCCAGAGCATCAACTATACCGCTCTGGTTAAGGAGGATATACACATGATACAGCCAACAACAATCAACAACCCTTACGCCTACTATAACTTCTTACACCCGCAGAAGTATAATGTAGTAGGAATCGCCAATGATGAACAAGCAATCTATAATCTGTTCACGTATTTCGAAGTCCCACATTGGGTATCTATCGATAACTGGCTACAAACAGATGATGACATGGTGTTCTATACAATTAAGAACGCTATAGTCATGCCAACGATCTCTGAGTTCTTTGGAATGAACCCAGCAGATCCAAACACAATAAACGTTAATTCGTTTATGGTAACTCCTAAGAGGTGTTACAACGGTGACGATCTGCGTCAGCATATCTGTCACTATCTCAATTACTTCTGCAAGTTCTATGATCCTGATAAAGAGCTTGCTAGTCATTATGTGCGTATGAAGCACATGATTGACTTTGGACTCACCACACTTACTGGTGAGAGACATCCGTATAAAAAGGAAGAGTTTATACTCGACATCCGTCGTTATATTCTTGGATCTACTATGTGTGCTAAGGTAGCTAAGATGAACGAGGACAACTACTCGCTCAAGCTTAACTATAAGAACAACACAAACCAGGCTCTTCAGTATAATGATACGCATGGTAAGATATTCATGGAGATTAGTGTGTTCATGAATATGCTTATCCCTCTCGTGAGTCACTTTGTGTATAAGTCTAAGATGACTTCGACACAAGAGATAGACGAACTCTTTCAGACTGTATATCAGTTTCTCTTTGATCGTTATATAAACACTGTAGATCTAAAGGCTAAGCTGTTTGAGACAGCCAACACGACGATCGCAAGAGATCAGAGAACTAACAAGGATCTTTGGGACAAGAGTGAGATAAGAGGTATGGATATCTCTGTCAACTCTCTCGATGCTGTAGATACACTTGTACTTCAGGTAATGCCTAAGTACAAATATAACCAGAATATGGTTATGTATAACTTCACATCGATTAGAAATACTGCTATCCAGTATGCTGTTGGAATAGCATATGAGTATGATTTGGTTCCACTCTCTTCCTCTAAGAGAGATGGTGAAGACTCTACTTCTCAGTTTGATAAGTTTGAGGCTACACTTGGTAAGGCTGATGAAGCAAAGTTCCTACATAACACTGCTGTCGCTTACACTGTTATGAGGAACATCGAAAGTCATTATGGTCCTTTCCCACAGGACATGATAGACTTTTACAAGATAGAACTCGGAAAAGGTGCTAAACCCGTCATTAACTCTTTCCAGTATAAACTTATAACAAACTTCTTCGGAAAGCTGTTTGGATCAGTACTTCCGATGAAGACTATTAATCTTGATGAATACATCGAGCTTATGATATCCACCAAGAAGAATCTCGTAGCTCAGAACTTCTGTATTCTTCCTGAGATTATTGCTGGAAGAGTAGTAAAGCTTTCAACAAGAACTGTTCTCAGTAAGAAGCATGAAGATATGCTTACTAGCAGTGAGCATTGGGCTCAGATAAGACACAAGTATATGGACAATCAGGTGATACTTTCTCGCATCAAAGCTGATTTCGCTGCGTTGATATCTTCTGATTTCCAGCTCATCCGTTATGATCCTACAACTGGAAAAGGGGACCAGTATAACGGTCAGCCAATAATAATCAACTCTTCTATATCCTACAGGATTGTAGAAGAATTCTTATTATACGAGCTTATGGTATAACCACAAATCTGGACAGAGAGATCTTCTCTCTGTCCTCTATTATAAAAAGGAGGACTCATATGAGACCAAAGATAGGACAGGTCGTACTTATCGACCCAGAGGACAAACTCGAACTGAGAGATAAAGAATCTACCGTAGGAACTGTTATCAAGGTAGAACGTAACCAGAGCACACTGTTAATTTCTATAAACCCAGAGAAGAAGATAACAGTTCCCAACAAGTATCTCTACAAGATAGAAATGGATGAGACTAATCCGCCATACGTTATAGTGGAGAGAACCCTTCCAAGAGTACGATTCACTCAGAACGACTTAAACAAGCTTGATACTGTAACAAAACTTATAGAGCACTTGTCTAATAGACTTGCAGAGTTTGTTCCCAGTAACGAGAAGAGCGAAATGCTCGATGTGTGTGCATTTGCTAAGAGTAATATGCTCTACACTATGAGCAAGATCAATAGACTCATTTCTGGTGAACTGGAGACTGAAGCAAGGGATATGTTTATCAACAGATTCCACAAGTATGCTGAAGATGATGAAGAGCCAAGAGACATTAAACCTAATGACACACCAAACACAAAGCTTGTACCAGAAGAAGTCTCAGAGGATTTCGCAAGAGAAATCGTGAACAGATTCTGCAAGTCTGCTGAAGAGGAGGATATCGGTAAGTTTGACGAGGATACTGTGTTCAATAGCGATATACTCAAATGGACCAAAGAAGCTTCAAACGGAAACGATATGCTTACAAGGATCGTCATGGATCAGTTTAAGGCTAAGATACACTCTACTTCTATAGACGTCTTCAACAAACGTGAAACTATCGAACAGCTTTTCGATGAGAAGTGTGAAGAGCTTGTCGGTAAAGAGCACAATATGAGAGAATTGATATCTGCTATGGAAATCATATTCAAGAGCAGTACCAAGTCTATAATCAACATCCCGATCCTTATTGTTATGGATCCTCTGGACCTTATAAAGACTCTTATCGAAAGACATCCTACGAAGATCATGACATACCAGGACCTCATAAGCTTTATCAGTGAAGTTGGATCAGTGGAGGAGATCCTTGATGCAGAGGGGCTTCATCTTCCTGATGTAGTGAAGAGCATAGCTGTACCAATCTTCCCGTTTAACGATGAGGTTACACCGACCTCTATCATAAGTATACTCAAGGACACTATAACAGCTATCTGTACAGAGGTGTCTGAGCATACAGATATCGAGATACTCGACGATGATGAAATAGAAGATGTAGGACTTGACGATACGTTTATGCTACATCTTCCTATACAGATTACTACTATGGCAGTCAAGCCATTCGGAGGAGAAGATTGAAATGAATGATTTAGCAAAGAGAATCTATGAAAACCAGGAAGAGTACAACAAACTCTTCCTCGAACTCACAAGTAAGTTCAAAGACGACAATAACAGTTCGCTATTCGAATCAACCCGTACGACAGAGATAGACAATCTCCTCAAGAGCATCAATGTGGTTCGTAACAACCTTGAAGTGCTTAAGGGAGTTGAAGCTTATCTGGAAGAACAAGAAAAGAGGATGTATAATCATGGATGATATCGAGAAGGAAATCCAGGATGGCTTTCTGAGAAACAAGCTTCGTAAAGCTCGAAAGGCTAAGGGTCTTACACAGCAAGAAGCCGCAAACCTTGCAGATATCTCCGCATCTACTGTCTCTTATATAGAGACTGGTAAGGGAGATTATATGGCATCTAGTCTTCTTAAATATGCAGATGCTCTTGGATATGAAGTATCTATACACAAGAAGGGCGGACCTATCGTAGATACTGAAGAACCAGAAGAGTAACGATACAATAATCGGAGGAGTCTATCTCCTCCGATCCTTATTTTTAGAGAGGTGATAGATCATGAGACACATCATAGTACCAGGAAACAAGGCTAACAGCAAAGTTAAGAAGTTTAAATGTGATATCTGTGGTTGTGAATGGCTTTCAGATGAGTATGAAGAAGATTGGACAATACATTCTATACCTGCATATGACAAATGTCCTACATGCAATACCGAAATATTTGCTATAGGAACTTTCATTGATGGTAAAAAGCACTCTCATGTACGTAACAAGAAGAGGTGAGCTGAATGACCAAAGAAGAACTCAAGGAATGGCTTCTTTATAATATGGAAGATGCTAAGCTTGCCTCTGGAGGTAAGCAAGTAGTATGTAGATGTCACAACTGTGACGATCACAGCAGACATCTCTATATAGGCCCGTTCGATGATTCCGATAAACCTATTCAGTATCAGTGTAAGAGATGTCCTAGACCGTTCTATGGAGTGGTCAATAGGGACTTTCTTGAGAGATATAGGACTGCTACTGCAGTACCAGAGGACGTTAACGAGGTTAACAAAGGTACTAACAAACATCGAAAGAGTATCAATGGTACTTCTAATAGAATCTATAATGTGAATAGGAGTTTCATTACAGACGCTCCACTCACCCAACAGAAACTAGCGCACATCAACCAAAGGTTAGGGTTATCTCTAACCTACCAAGACTGTATCGATAACAAGATTATCTTGAATCTAGGGGATCTCTATAGAGGAAACCCATGGATTAAGAGTTTCACTCGGCATGAGAACATCGTACAACAGCTTGATAAGTACTTCATAGGCTTCTTATCACGTTCAAATGCTTCTCTCAACATGAGAAACCTTGTGTATGAGAAGGGTGCAGTGTATGAAGGTATCGATAAGAAGTACGTAAACTACATTCTCTTCAACGAAGGAGTTGAAAATGACTACTATATACTCCCGACAAATGTCGATCCTCTTCAGCCTATAGGACTTCATATAGCAGAAGGTCCATTCGATGTATTGGGAATCAAGTATAATGTAGTAGGTCCTGATGTTCCTAACCAGATTTACATCGCTGGTAAGGGTAAAGCGTATGATAAGATCGTAGAATTCATCATAACTAGGTATGGATTCATGAATCTTACTCTTAACTACTATCCAGATAAGGATGTAAAGGACTACGAGATGAATAGAGTGGTGAATATCTTCAAACCATTCGGGTTTAAGCAGCTCGTATTTCGCAACACTTACGAAGGAGAGAAAGACTTTGGAGTACCGAAGAACAGAATCATATGTTCTAAGTACACCATAGGTCTAGGGAGAAACAGCTTCTAACGGCTGTTTCTTTTTTATACACATTACATCACTATAAACGGAGGAGATTGCAATGCCACTGTATAACAAGTATCGTCAAGTTACGGATTTAAGTGAGTTGAAAGAACCACTTATGACAATAAACCAGTTCCAGAGACCTATAGAGTTGGAAGGAACAGATGCACAAATCTTGCTTATCGTGAGATTAATCTTATTAGATCCTGGTACTATACAGACACACCCTGATATGGGTGTAGGATTAATCTCTTTGTATAGATATACTGTAGACGTAGACCTTGATAAACTCAGAAACAGGATACAGGCTCAGATATCTAAATACCTGCCAATGTTTACTACGGTACAGGTAAGAGTTGATCTCAATGTAAACGAACACACTCTTTACATATACGTCGATTCAGACCAGCTTAATGCGCTCGTACCGTTTGATACAGAGAACTTGACTATTATCCAAGGTCTCGACAATATGAAAGTATAAAAGTAAGGGAGGACACCACCATGTCAGACGAGAACAAAAAGATTACTCTTGATGATCTATCTAATGGTGCTAAACACACAGCAGCTATACCGCCACCGTTACCTAGATTAGACTCTAGAACAGTCAGAGATGTCAATATTGCAGAGGTAGCTCAAAAAGCTCCAGAACCAATGCAAGAAGATATGGTTCCTGGTGTTATCAAGAGCGCCATCAGTAAGATTCCAGCAACAATAGAGAGACTTAACAATGAGTCTCTTGCTATTGTACAAAAGGGACAAGAAGAAAGAATAGAGCAGATGCTCGACTCAGACGATGATGTCGAGATGCCTACCAATTCATCTACTCCTGCTGCTGTTCAGACATCAACAAACATTGTAAGACAATCGTTTGATGATGACGGAATAGATTTCGATGACGACGACACAGATGACAGTGATGATGATGTCGATTTTCCTGTCCCTGTGAAGACATACAATACCAAAGTAGAAAGGAAAGTAAACACTATGGAAAATAACAACACCCCTCAGACAGAACTCGATAAGAAGATTCATGCTATTGCAGAAGCTGCAGTAGAAACACCTGAGAAGATTGAGTTTCCTGAGCCTACTGATACAGACAAGGAGAAGCTTGCTGAGAAGGTTCAGGAAGCATATGAGGCTGTAACAGGTGAAACAATCGGCGAAGAGACTAAGGAGGATGAGTCTACTACTGATGTGGAAGAGGAAGATGCTCCTGTTTTACCTCCGACAATTCCTTCATCCTCAGAAACAGACTTCGGTACTACTACATTCGCTATGTCAGATGACGATCTTGCTCTTCTTGATGATGAAGACATGATTGTTGAGAAGTCTGATAAGGCTAAAGAAGTCAGCGAAGCTGAAGAGAAGGAGAGACGTAACGCTCTCAGAGACTCTATCAGAATCTCTGTTAAGGAGAACTTCAAGCCTATCGATAATAAGGTTGATCTTTCTAAGTTCGAGATTCAGAAGAAGCCTATATCTGCTTCTAAGGTGCTCAACCATATCAAGGAGACTCCTGTAAGAACGGCTACTACACCTCTCTTCTCTACTTCTAAGAAGGTAATCGAAGTATCAGAGTTTACTGCTACAGAAATTCAGAAGCTCAACCCTGCTCTCATCAACCAGAATAACTTCTATACAGCACTCAGAGATCGTTATCAGCTTCTCTATAACCACATCGTTGATCCTAACAAGCCTGCTACATTCGAAGCTTGGCTGAAGACAGTTCCTGAAGATGCAATCGACGATTACTTCTTCGCTGCTTATAAAGCTACATTCGGTGCTGCAAACATTCTTACCTACGAGTGCCCTAAGGACGGATGCGACAACGTATTCCTTAAGGAAGTACCTGTTATGTCCATGATCAAGTATAAGAACGATGCTGTTAAGAAGGAGTATCTCGATCTTCTCCACAACGGCAAGCTCAACATCTCGAAAGATACTTACTCTGCTGGACTCTTCCAGGTCAGCGATGAGTACGTGTTCGCTCTCAAGACTCCTACACTCTACGAGAGAGTATTCGAGCCTACACTTCTCGACTCTCAGATTCTTGAGACTTATGGTCAGCTCATTACACTCATCACTTATATCGACGAAATCTATGTAATCGATCAGGCTAACAACAAGCTTATTCCTATCGACATGCAGCCTGTTCATACAGATCCTCGTAAGACTGTAAGAAGACGTATCAAGACATGTGCTTCTATCATCAGAACACTTACATCTGATCAGCTTCAGACACTTACTGTCGAGACAGACAAGTATGATAAGCCCGATTCAAAGAGAAATCGTAACGACGATGACGACGAAGACACAACACCCGAGATCCAGTACATTTATCCTGAGTGTGAGTGTCCTAAGTGCAGGATCAAGATCAAGGAAGCAGTAGCTGATCCTGTCGACATGCTTTTTACACGTCATCAGCTGGGAGTTTATCAGCGGATATAAGAAGAGCCGAACGGCTTACTAATAATGTATACAAGGGGAGGATATCGTTCATGGAACTCATGACGATGCCTCCTGCTTGGTTCAATGTTCTTTACATGATCGCTATTGAGAGACAAGAACAGCATGCTAAAGAATTGGCTGAGCAAGCCCAAGCTGATGCAATAGAAGAAGCAATTGAGGAAGGAGGAGCTATGTAAGATGTGTATGATGGACATCTTAAGTCACTCTAAGAAAACTGCTTTAGATAACAAGGTTGATGTAGCGTACTATATCATCAACTATATCGATCACGAGCTGATTACTTTCAATCTCATCAATCAGCTTGATAGAGAGTGTATAGATACCAAGATAGACACAGATGGTATCATCACTGTCACTTTCAAGACTAACTCTACAGAAGACTATGAGTCCTTCAAGTCAGAGCTCTCTTCTCTGATCGAGAGTAATCCTACAGTAGAAGTATCAGGCAGTTTCTATAACCTAGCCTTGACAAATATCGAGAATGAAGTAGGAGTGACTATCTCCCCCTATACTACATGATCGTTCATATAGAAGGTCCAGTGGAGTAAAATCCACTGGATTGCCTTTGTGAAACATCTATATAATTACGAAAGGAGGAATTTGAATGAGCGGTAAGTTTATCAATAAATCCTATGTTAACACAATAGATGCCTTACAGCAAGGCCAAGTGAACAGGGTCAAGAATGCGAACTACCTCTTTAACGATAAAAAGCCAGTCATATCAGACTGGTATAATATGAACTCTACTGGCACTACATTCGATGAAGGTACTAGAGCAGAGTATGCTAGACTTAGTCATGCGTCTCCTATAAGATACAATAAGATTACTGGAGCTGTATTCTATGCTAGCGGAATCAAGCTTGCTATGGATGTAGACTTCAATGAAGACGGTCTTGGACTTGCTTCTCAACCTGCTATATCTGGTACAGTACTTCCTAATACGTGGATCCCATATGCTGGAGACTACTTCTCGATTCAACACGCTGGAAAGGAGTGGCTGTACAAGGTTACTGCTACATCGTTTGATACTATAGACAATGGTAACAACGTCTATAGCTTTGAGGCTATGCTGGACAACTACGGTATAGATGAGATCGAGAGACAAGTAGTAGAGAGATACAAGTTTGTAGTAAACAATATTGGTACAAACTACTCTGTCGTTATCAAAGAAGAATCATACGATGCTATAGAGACTCTTGATAATCTTCTTTCCCAAATCAAGACGTACTTTGTAGCTCTGTTCTTCAAGGAAGCACTTCAGACCTTTGTGTATCCTGGAAAGTATGGAGAAGTCTATGATCCTTATATGATAGAGTTCCTTATGAGACATTCTATCCTTACTGGATCTGATCCATATATCTATGTCTCACAAGCTATACAAGTACCACAGACAATGATATTAGACTACGACAAGACTTTCTTCAAGGCTTTAGAGACTAAGTCTATAGATCGTTTCTGTAATCGTCCTGCCAATATCAATATCATTGAAGACATCTATAGTCTCTTCCATACTACACTTGTTAAATACTTCAAGGTCGACTATGCAGAGCCCATATTCCAAGGTGGTTATGCTATACTTGATCCAGTGATGATATCGGATGCTAAGGAAGGTATAGAGCGTCAGAATGATGATCCTAAAGCACTTAACAATATCATCACTCGTTACTTCCACGATAAACCTCTTGACTCATCGATTTGCGATATCTTTGACAATATAGATTATAAGCCTACGCCATATCTATTCTATGGTCTTCCGATGGCTCTGTTCTGTATTGAATCCCAGATACGTAATTTGATGAGCAGTTCAACATCTTAGTAACTAAATCCTACTTAAGGAGGGAAAATAATGACTACTGACGTATTAACTGTAGATGACCTTCTGATTGAAGCGTGTGAAGAAGATGCTGAAATAGAAGAGGGTTACTTCACAGAGAATCTTAAGTTTATACTCGATAGAGATATAGACGAAGACATCAATAACGGCATGAACTCTATCTTTAATGGAGAGGGTCTTTCACTTGATGAAACTATCATCAATCTTGTTGATCGTCTTGAAACAGAAGTAAACGATTCTGAATCTGGAGAAGCTAAACTTTACATAGCACCTGAAGATATACATGATCCAATCGAAGATGAGCTTCCTGGAAAGTTCAGTTCATCACTTTACGATTGGGTAGACGAAGACGATCCTAACCAAGAGAGTGCTTGGTATGGAAATGATTCTGGTGACTACAATGTTGGATATGACTCTATATTCGGCGATAACTAAAGGAGGTACTAACAATGGACGAATACATCAGAGATATCATAGACAGTAGACGTTCTCTTATTGTAGAACGTGCTGTGGATGAAGACCTTCAGGCTGAGAAAGAACTCAGTATTGAAGTCAATACTCTTGCTGGCAAGTTCGTAGACGGCTTTATAACCCAGGAAGAAATAGATAGCTGTCAGCTTACTGAAGAGGAGCTTAACAGCACACTCGACGACATCATAGATGATGCTGAAGCAAACGAACTCGCTTTATATGAACCTGAGACCTTCTCCGACGATGACGGAGAACTTTCAGATATCAATGCTATACTTGACTCAGACATAGATCCTGAGCTTCTCGAGCTGGATGATGATGAGTCTATGTATTGCGAACCAAGCGTAGACTAAGGAGGTACATGAAACATGAATATCATAAAAAAGAAGTGTATGCTCATTACACCTTGTAATGTCACATTCAGGACATCAAGCGGTAAAGAGATCAAGCCCAATACAAAGAGTATCGAATTCGTATTGACTAAGGAAATACTTGTAGCTATGAACAGCGGCATCAGAGTATTCGAGATCGGCTCAGACGGTAAGCAGGTTCAGCTTAATAAGAGCAACTTCGATAAGATCAATGTTCTTATGAACTATGATGAGACGGCAGAGGAGAAGGAAGCTCCTACAGAGGTGCCTGTTGGTCCTGTTAAGATTACACCAGCATGGTTGAAGGGTGAAACAGATCATCCTGCAGAAGATAAGCCTAAGGAAGAGGAGACTGTAGATCCTGCAGAAGAGGAGTCACCTTCTGAGGAAGATGAGGAAATCGACATGACCCCTCAGGAAGATCCTGAAGCTAAGTACTACGATACTGATTCCGATTCAAAGGACGACTGCGATGAGGAAAAAGAAAACGGCGAAGACGACGAATTCAACGTTGACTAATCTGCTCGACAAAAAAGAACACTGGGTTTGATCCCAGTGTTCTTTTCTTACTGTGCTTAGACTTGGACTTGTAGCACGTCTTCTGATGGAAATGCATATCCACCACAAGTTTCAAAATCGTCCATTTTTAGCACACCTCCTTTCTTGTTAGCTATATGTCCCCTTTAAGGAGGTAGGGGATATATAAGACTACAGAATTCATTTTCTGTAGACATCTTAATAATATATGCTTCTAAATGCGTACTTTAACGACGGTGGGATTTCCCCACCGTCGATTTAAATTAGAATACTGGGTCGATAGGCTTGAATGATGGATCAGGCTGTATAGTGAGGCTATATAGATTCATGATACATTCCTTCGTTACATTACGAGGACTTATACCATCCATACCTATAAGGTTGATCTTGCTATTTGCAGCTTTCTCCAGTTCAGCATTAGCTTCGATAGTATAGATACCCTTAACTATAGCGGTATCTCCATCGAAGTCCATACCCATTACATCTATATTACCATTAGAGATAGTAAGAGTTGGAGAGAAGAGAGCAGCGGTGTTTCTTCCGAGATCTTCAGATCTGATCTTAGGCCACCACTTATACACTTTACCATCCATCATAACAGGCTCAGTTTCATTAGTAGACTTGATGTTTATCTTGGAAGGATACTGGTTAAGGTAACGGTCTATAGGGAATCGAGTAATCAGACACATCTTATCTGCAGTCATCTCACATGCAGCAAGATAGAAGAGATCACACCATGTCATAGGTCTTTCTATAAGAGGATAGCCTGAATAATCCTTCTGGTCATCTATATGCTCAGATGTAACTTTTCTTCCTTTAAATACTATGAACGGAGTATCTGATGTAGTTTTAAGTTTCTTCTCTTTCACCATCTTAGCCCATTCAGCTTTATCTATGGGAACTGGTATAGGCTGGAAACGGTTAGAGTATCCATGAACAAATCTCTCTATCTGTTTCACTATCTCCGTATCAGAGAACATGATCTGATAGTCTTCTATAGGAACAGATATCTCACCACTCGGACCAGTCATGGAATACATAGTCTTACCACCGAATTCGTTCTCAAAGAAACGTCTACAGTAGTAGATGATGAATGGCTGGAAGAGTACTATAGCAGCCTCAAGAGGGCATGCTGCATGGTCCATATCAACCATGAGGTCTTCTATGTTTTCAACCTTCAGATTGGCAGCAGACATAACAAGACGTACACTATAGTCTACAGTCTTGTACATGACACCCTTCTTTATAATGCCAGTCTTTCCAGGTAAGTTACCACCAGTTTCTTCACCATTGATTACTGTACCTGCACCGAACCAATCATAGATCTGTTTCAGTGTAACTTGTATTCTACCCTTAGTAGCATCTGCAAGACTTAGTCCATACTCAGCAGTTTCTCTGAGTGCTTTGGTCGCAATGATAAGAGAGCTGTAGAGCTTATTGATTTCTCCGACGCCTATACTAGCCTGCTTAGTATCAACGTCTCTATAGTATGGCGGTATAACGGGGCATTTCTTAACCCACATCTGGCTCTTGACTTTGTCAAGAAACTTAATCTTTGTAGCTCTGTCTTTAGAACTGGATTCTTTGGCAGACCAGTCTATCTTATCGTAGTTTGCTTTGAACCAATTCAGACCAGTATTACCTTCAGGGTCTTTAACCAATTGTCCTTTAGCATCAATAGAGAAGTTCTCGGTTCCGTGTACTATAGCCTCTACCTTCTTATCTAGAGTACAGAGTATCTTATAGACCAGAGGATTGAGGAACCATTCGCCAAGATCTATATATGCATAGATACCAGCTCTTTCAGCTTTAGTAATACCGAAGATCTCATTAGACAGAAGTCCATCTGGTGCTGGAGTCGGACCGTTAAAGAATACAGGGTTAGTGATCTCTTTACAGTCATTGGCTCTGACAAAGCGTTCTACGTCTAATATACTTATATCGAAATGATTAGTAGATGAACTCATTGTAGTACCTCCTTAAGTAAGTTGATTATAGAATGGTTCATGCTTTAGAATCAGGTTCAAATGCAAGTACGACTATATATTATAAAGGTGTACAAGAGAGTTAGTGATTCAATGCTCTTGAGTACTAAATACATTATTAAGGAGGATCTATTATGATCAATGGTTACAACACGCAACTCCCGTCAAGAGAGGCTAAGATGACAGGACAGCCTGTCAGTCTCGAAAGCGTGATGAATGAATTCACATTCATCACTACATCAATCAACGCTGGCTATTTGTCAGCAAAAGACCCTGCAGTTCAGAAGAGGATAAGAGAACTGCAGCATGATATCACTCATCTGCAGAACGCATATCATCAGGCAGCAAATATGGGCCTGATACAGCGCTAAGTAGTAGCGCAACCTCCTTGATCGGTCCACTGCCCCGTGGACCGATTATTTTTTGTCGTAGAACATCACTATAATTACACACCCTTGAAAGGAGGACTCATGATGGGTAGACATTATAGATGTATATACTGCTCTAAGTCTCTTGATAGAGACAAGCTTGTAACCCATATGGAGAAGGAACACTCTGATATGCTTAATCCTGATAAGGGATTTACTGCTAATCATGTAGTGTTCGATATATGTAACAACAAACAGCCTGTAGGAGATGCTCGTGGAGTTTGTAGAATCTGTAAGGCTCCTACTATGTGGAACGAGAAAACTGTTCGTTACGATGCTTTCTGTTCTGATCGCTGTAAATCTGTCGCCAGACAAAATGCAGTGAAGAACATGATGAAAGTATATAACAAACCCACTCTTCTCAATGATATGGATCATCAGGAGAAGATGCTCGCCAATAGATCAATCTCTGGTAAGTACAGATGGTCTGACGGAACATACAAAACTTACGTAGGAAACTATGAGAAGAAGTTCCTCGAGTTTTGCGATGGGGTCCTTGGAATGGACTCATCAGACCTCGTAACACCTGGTCCTACTTTAAAGTATGAACATAATGGTGAAGAACACGTCTGGATCACTGATGCTCTTTATCTCCCTTATAACCTCGTCTTTGACATTAAGGATGGTGGAGATAACAAGAACACCAGAGAGATGCCAGAGTACCGATCTAAACAAATTGCTAAAGAAAAGATGATTACTGATCAAGGCGAGTATAGCTATATTAGGCTTACTAATAACGAGTTTGTTCAACTGCTCGATATATTCGCTGAGCTCAAAAAGATCAGCATGGAACCTGATCCGCATACTATATCCAGGATCCATGAAAGCCTGATTGGAGGTGCACTTCCTCCTGCAGGTGCTACGGATGTTAATCCACACCCTTACCTGTTGAACTATCATACCTTTGCAGGTGGTGATGAGGGCTATGCTCTCTGCAACGATATAGCTTCAGATTGTTGTCTGACAGTGGATGATAACGGTAAGATCAAGAAGAAGAACACCAAGAAGCTCCTAGCTCAGAAGGAATGTATTGTATATAAGTACAAGGGCACTAACGGAGAACAGATCATGAGAGAAGCCTATTCAAAGTACAAGTCTCAAAAGACTGTAAGAATGGACTACTTTGCTAAGTTGGTATCTGAGATGTCTGACATATTAACGCCAGACCAACTCGACTACTCCCCAGTCCTTGAACAAGTTTCTATATCTTCACTCGGAGAGAAGTTCACATCTCTTTGTGTTACCATAGAAACTGCAGTAAACGAACTAGTTGGTAACAGAACTCTCTCTGTACCAGTAGTAGATCCATACAAGATGGAACAGTGTCGACACATACTGAGAAACTATAAGAATCTCGTCGTGAAAGAATGTGTCGATGGTGGATACTATGTGGAGAACACCATATCGAAAACCAGGTCTAGACTCATCGATTCTATAGAGGATATCGACAAATCCCTCTTAGATTCAGTGAGCTAAACATATAAGTAAAATCTACAACCCGAAGGAGGTTACATTATGAACTTAAGCACAATGATTCTTCAGGAAGCTTCTAAGGCAGATCAGAAGATTCTTGATGATATCGAAAGAGATCAGATAGCACATGACTACCAGGATACTTTGGCTGGTCTGGCTACAGTAGGAAGTATCACTTTCCCAGCATCAGAAGTCCCGATCATAAAGGACGAATGTGGTGAGTGTGGAGAGTGCGGCGAATGTAATGAGAGCTACATGGTAGAGTACGACATGCTCTATAAGTTCATGGAAGCTAACAATATCGACGAAGAGTACGAAGCTCATGCAGCACTGTGTGAGGAGTACTCACTTGAACAGGCTCAGCTTGTAGTAGTTGCAGAATGCAACGAAGTAAACAAGGGCCTTCTTAATAATGCACTTAAGACTGGAGAACTCGGCGTAGCAAGACGTTATTGCTCAGGTCTCTGCAATCTTCTCAATCACGGAATCCGTGTAATGAAGAAGGGTTAATTATTACACTAACGGCGACATCATAGTAGGGACCAAGGGTGGTTGCCCTTGGTCCAATTCTATGCCTAGGAGGAATCTATATGAACAATAACCCGTTAGATAGTATCAAACTGCCCGAACTTCATAAAGTCACAATTCCCTCAATCGATAAAGACAAGATACCACAGGAGAAAGTGACTATCTCTAAAGAACAGGAAGTTGAATGGGCTAAAGACCTTATACTCAGAGCAACAAACAATACGTATCTGCTGGAAGAGGGAGAGAAAGATCCTTCTATCGAGATGAAAGAGAAGCTCGATAAGATGTCAGATGATGAGGTACTTGAGATGGCTGAAAAAGTTGGAGAGTGTATCCACAAGATGGTTCAAAGAAAGAAAGAAGAAGAAGCAACTTTCAGTATGAAAGCTAAGGCAGAACTACATGAAGAGGATGGAGAGATCGTAGCGAATCCTACCAAAGTCATTAGCTTCAGTCCTGTAGATATAAATGCGGAGTTACTTTCACCTATAATTAAGGAAAGACTTAGTGCAGAACTTGGTATAGGAGAGATTCCAGATGATCTTGAGACACAAGTACATCTGTGCAGAACATGGCTCAAGTCTAAAAACTTCTTTGAGCTTCCTGTTGAAGAGATGTATGATTGGCAAGTTATACTGCTCACGACATCAGCTTTAGACGATAAGCTTGAAATGTATCATAATCTTGCAAGTATGACCACTAAAGATGTCGAGGAAGCTTCTAAGGATTATGAGACTATGCTTAATAACTTCAATACTGTATTCGGTAAACAAGACTGACATTATATATTATAGAGGCGAGTCCCAAGGATATGTCCTTGGGGCATCTCTATTGAAAGGAGGAATGAGGCATGATTTCATATGCCGACGAAGGGAGCAATCATCCCAAACACGACGTCGTGTGTATTTTTACTGATGGTGGTATACACGACGGACAATCATCAGCATCATCAGTTATAGGGCTTCTTAGAAACGATGGAAGTAATGAGCCCTGTTTGGATAAGATAGAAATCTTCTCCAAGTATCACGACAACTCTACAAACAACATCGCAGAGCTGTCGGCTATTCTCTTCGGTATAGAGAAAGCCTTTGAGCGTTATAAGAGTTCTGACGATCATACTTACGCATATCTGATCTTCTCGGACTCTGAATACGCAATTCATTCTTTAACAGAGTGGGTCTTCGGATGGTACAAGACCTACACATGTGAAAAGAAGAATGGCATCGTAGTTCCTTACATGCTCACTAAGTGTGGTACGCCAGTTAAGAACTGCGAGATTATCAGTGCTATCATAGGAATGATAGTACATCATCAGGATTGGTTTACCTTCCTACAATTTGTTAATGTGAAGGGTCACACTTGGAAGAAGGGTGGCGTAGAAGAACAGATGGCATACTATAGAAAGGCTAACCAGACTGATATAACAAAGAAAGAAGCTATCTTCGTGACGAAGTACAATCACATCGTCGACAGAGTAGCTTCTAATGTTTGTGATTGGGTCCAGGACAATGGATTCGACATAAACTTCGACGACAATGGGGATCCATGTATGCGTTTCACTGTAAAGGGTATGGACTTCAATGTCTATGATTCCGTAAATGACGGTGTAAGATACTCAAAGTATATGATACTCACTGATGCTATAATGAGATTGTATAGAGAGATCTTAAACCAGACGCCGTTCTAATGAAAGGAGAAAGAACTATGTTGACGTTAAACGAAATGATCGATAACGCAGTTGCAAGACTTTCTATCAAGTCTTATGACATAGTGAGCATAATAGATCTTTCTAATGTTAAGGCGAACTATTCTTCGTTCTACCATTATAATCTAAACAACTGCTTTATGGTAGAATATGATAAGTACTTTGACATACATTACTGCTTCATATGTGATAACGGCTTTGTTGTTGAATATGAAGAAGAAAGATATGTTGTAAATCCCCATGACACCTATAATATCTATAACATAATGGTTCTCTATGGTGTTATGGGCTATAAGCAAAACGATATAGCTAAAGCACTGAACACTTCTGTGTCTACTATAGGAAATAGAATAAAGATAATCAAGCAGATATTAGAGGTATCTGATATAAAAGATTTAGATCCAGAAGATGTTGTCAAGATCAAATATGACCGTACCCACTTACGATTATCTGATCTAAGCAACAAGTTGCAAGCAATCATCGATAAGTACGAAAGGAGAAAGAACGATGAGAATGTCGATAATGACTAAGGCTAACAAAGCCGCTAAAAGACTGGGTATCCGTCCTAGTCAGATCACACATATTCACGATCTCTCAGAAGTCTCCTCAGAGGGAGCTAAGGGAATCATGATCGTGTTTCAGGTAGCAGATGAGAAGTATGCTGCCATTGTAAGCGACAACGGCCACATTAAGAAGTGGATTGTTGGCGAGAGACATGACAAGGTTGTTAATATGTCTGCAAAGACTAAGAAGTCTATGAGACTCAATAACAATCAGTACATCATCTTTCTGTTATACGCCTATGGCTTTACCCAGAGAGCAATAGCTCGTCTGATGGGTTGCAGTATGGAGCCTATTAACAGAAGAATATCGAACATTCGCCTCATGCTGGAGACAGCTAGTGTAGGCGACGAACTTGAAGAAGAGGACTAATCTGATGGATATGGATATATTTGAACGTGGATATACAGCTTGTACAATGTTAGGGGTTGATCCTAGCACTGTTATTGGTGTAAGATCTATATCTACAGAGGAGAAAGAAGATGTCGGAATAGCATTGGATTGTGGCGATTGTATACACGTTCGCATCGACAAGTTTATGAAATGCTACAAGAAAACCGACGATATCTCTATACTCGTAGAGATGTACAAGGACGGTATCGAAAGATCTCATATAGCTCAGATCTTCGATATATCGATAAAGACTGTTAACGCATTCACAAAATAATGGAGGTAATCACATGATTAAGTTTGAAATTGAAGGAACCACAAACAAGGAGTCATCATACGCTACTATTGGCGTAGACATCGATCCTAATACAGAACACCACACTCATGCAGACTTCGATGTACAGTCTACAGATCATACTTCTGTATTCAGAATTAGTGGAATACCGATCGCTATGATCAATCACGATGTCAATAAAGAATACAAAAGTTTTAAGCCTACCGATACTTTCAAGCTTCTCGGAACCGACTCTACAGGAAACACAAAACAGTTCGATGTAGTTACGGTAGCAAGAAACGGTGTAACCGTACATGCTAACGGAATGTATAAGAACCTAGGTTTTCTCGAAGGCATCGGAGATACCATATGGGATGAATGCTATGACAAGCATCCTGTGTTCAATGGAATGGAGTATACTGCCGAGATGGATGGCAACAGCTTTAACAATCCGTTCCTTGAATATAAGAGATTAAAAACTCTTCCTGATGTAAAAGCAAAAGTCGTACGTTCTAAGTACGAAGGAATCAACACTCAGAAGATTATCGTAGGAAACTACGATATCGTAGCAAGGGTTGAGGATGGAGAGATTGTAAATATGAACTTCCCCAGAATCAATCAGTGTATCGATATAAGCGATTCTGGTGACGATTCGTTTGGATCTACTGTGGTTAAGGTAAATCATAAGATCACTGATATACGTCAGTCAAAGCTTGTAGCCCATGTAGCTTATGTTACTGGAACAGGTATAGTAATAGAATCCTTGGCAGACGGAAACGATGAATACGAAATAGCTATTGGTAAGAAGGCTGAGAAGCTTGTCTTATCGATACTGAAGTCCAGCGATTATATGTCAACATGGATCGCAAAGGGTGCTCATAACTATGACCATATCAATGTCTACTACATCACTCTGAACCAGAACTACGAAGACGTTAAAGAGTACTTCTATATATCGGATCACTCTTCTTTCTGGGCTCTCTATAGAGCAGATCTGAGAGAGGGCGAACCTGTTCCGATCAAGATTACATTGGAAAATCTCAAAGTCAACGAGGGAGATAAGTACACATATATGAATACATACTATGACGACTTTGGTGATATAGTGTTTGAGAAGACGATCGTGGACGGAACAAATGAGTCACACTACACTGAAACAACCAAGAACTATAAGTTGGTATGTGATGTAGAGCATACGAAAGACGAGTCAAAGTACTCTATAACCATCAATAGAGAAACTGGTGGTGGCGCTCACATTGCAGCTATAATCGAACGTCTCGCCGATATTGCTAAATATGGTGCAGATAAGTATGTGGATGCTCTTGAATCTATTATCGAGTACAACGACAATGGCTACTTCCAGCCTATAAACATGTATCGTTATCTTACAAAGATCGAGAGTATCTGTAAGAATCCTCAGAATGCTCTGAGATGGAACTATACTCTCTTTAATCCTAAGCGCAGCAAACAGTGCATTGATATTGATCTGTTACTTAACCCTGGCGACATATTCGGCTTAGCAAGACTTATACTCTGGCATAAGGATGTCTATGAACATGGCCCATGTGAAGAATATAAGCTTCTCGAGAAGATAGAATGGAATTCATTCATGCTTCCAAGCGACTTCAAGTGCGAAGAAGAACCGAAACGTGAAAGAAGACTATACAGAAGACATGTGTCTAATGCGTGCGAAGCAATGGCTATGGACGTGGACGTAGACGACTAAGACACAAAGGAATGGCTAGAGCACAACGCTCTAGCCAACCCAATTTATTTTTTAGAAAGGAAGTGCACATGAACACATCTTCAACCCTTATCATTATGTTACCTGAACAGACTAAATCACTATTGTCTGAACTTTATAATAATCAAATCAGATAAAGGAGGGCTTAACATGCCTAAGAACTATGGTACAACTTACTTATACAACAAGTTCCCCTATGAGGAGAAGATCTTCAAGTTCATCATGAACGCTGAGCAGATTCCTGTAATGGATAGCTCGTTCGACGATGTGAAGTATGAGTTCAAGAAGAGACAGCTCTCTCCTGCACTCAGTAAAGTTCTTATAAGTAAAAACGTTATTCTTCTTTCCGCTAAGGATGGAAGACCTGTAAATACTCAGTTCCGTGTATTCTGCTGCAAGGATATCAGAAGTAAGTCGAACGACCTTAAGGTCTTCGTAGACGTTACTGGTCTGATATACAGAGACAAGGAAAGCAATGAGTTTAAGTGTCGCAATATCGACATACTCATAGCCAATATCGTGAATGCTATGGTAACTCTTATCTACCACAAAGCAGAGGACAAGATCCTCACTACTACTATCATACATCAGGCTATGGACGCTTTCTCTAGCCTTATGACTTATATAGTAGACTACCTCACTCATATATCCACCATTCCTTCAACAAAGAGCAAGTGTCAGTATCTCTGCTGCATGTACTTCGTAAGGAATATTCTTTACAGAAACTTCGACAACAATATGAAGCGTGTAGCTGGTCAGATCTGCGGTCTGTCTGAAAGAGAACAGGATATGATCATCGCTAGCGTAGATGAAGAGGACGATTTCATCAATCTCAAGTTCTTCATCGAATGCCTCGCTAAATCTATCAAGTCACCTAGTCTCAAGATAGACAACATTGTGGACAAGTGGATGTTCTGCTTCGGCTCTAACACTCCATTTGCTATGGAGTACTTCCCTGCATTATCAGCTATGCTGACAGATGCATATACTGGTGCATATATGAACAACCAGAAGACAATCGAAAAGGTAGTTGGAAACATTCTCGTATCATATACTAAAGCTGTCATTGAGAAAGGTAGTGTATTAGTATGAGCAACTTCATAAGAGATGTGTCTGCTCGTTCAAGGGATATCCCCTTGAACGGGCTTCCAGCTGTATATGAAGACTATGTATACCCTTCGGATACTACGAACAACTACGAAGAACTCGGTAGTACTAGTCATATCTTTAATCAGCAGCCTATACAGCAGGTAGACTCATATTATAATAACCTCTATAGACACACTATAGAGAAACTTAGATCATGCACAGAGACATGGAATGATTACCATAACGCTAATGCTGTTCCTTTCTACATCAAGGAACCAGTATCTGCAAGAATAAACGATGATACTCTTCATATGAGGATCAACTCTGAAGACAGCAATACCTTTGTTCCAGATGCTTCTACTTTTCTTGTAGAGGACCATATCATGAATGACAAGGATCTTGTTGCTAATAATGAGATTGAGACAACAAAGAGATTCACATATCGTCTCAACTTCAATCCCTATATGAACAATACCGAGAATCTTGAGGTAATGCATGAAGGACATGCACTTAAGTTTATAAATGGTACTATCCATATAGTCTCCAGTTATGCTGTCCCTCCAGTAGATGAGAATGATGAAGGTACACTCGATACCCTCACAAGCTTAAAGGACACTGTACTGGACTTCAATATATCCAAAGCTATCGAAGCTTCCAAGTTCAACGATACATTCCTTATCGATATAGCACCTACAGTATCTCAGGAAGAAGATCTTAAGATAACAACTGATACACCTTTGGATCTTGGTACTATTATAGATACTGGTATACCTTGCACACAAGAAGAACTTTGGAAGAGAGGAATCATAGCACCGTTTCTGTTCTTTATAGACGGTCATCCTCTTGCATGGCATAATGTAGTCTTCACAACCGACAAGAGAGACACTTATGTCACTTTCATACTCAGATACAATCACATTAAGTCTATAGTATCTAACGACCCCTATATCAGATGTGTCGGATTCCCATTCCCTATATACTATATCACACCATATCACTGGGAAGATTACGATATAGAAGGTAAGTATGATCTCTTCTGTTGGAAGGGATATGATGATGATTGGTGTGATCATATCTATCCTACTAGCAATCAGAGACAAGCTGCTAGTAACTATCTTCTCTATGCCATCTATCCAGCAGTAGATAATGTATACGTAGAGGATATCAATGTAGAGTTTAGCAAACTTCGCAAGGCTAATACTACATCCAACCCTCTGTACTACAACTACAAGATATCTACAAGCAAACTTCCTTATGAAAACAAGATCAAACGTACCAATGTTTTCTCACTGTTCTATTCTAAGGACTGTAAGAACAACACTACTGCTAGAGGAATCATCTCTGAGTTCGATGATGAAGAGAAGATAAAACTTACTTGGCATCCTTTCAATCATCTCAACTTTACAGTTGATCCTTCTACAATAGATTACGTTGAAGACTACTATGAAGATGAGAGGATCAACATCGATGGAATGTACTTCAGAATCTTCTATAACAAGAAGGTTGTATATGACCAAGATAATGTCATGAGACTCTGGAACAAGACCAGGGTAAACCAAGACTATGAGAGATATGTAGCATCTCTTGAGTCTAATATCAAGCTTTTCATCGATCGTATATACAATCTAGCTCAAGATCCTGTATGGCAAATACATACAGACATAATGCACTTCGACAATATGGAAGAAGGCTCTACTCCTATAGATGAGTTTCTTTGGTACAGCAACCAAGAAACAAAAGTTAAGCTTCACGAGATAGCAGATGAGATGTTTGAGTCTGACTCAGAGCTGATCAAGAACACTATATCTTCTATCATAGATGATGCATCTGTAGAGAACTTCAATACAGATGCTTTAGATGAATGGTGCTTACGTAAAAATCTTCCAGAGATGTTTGTGTATGGCGATAACATGGATCTTATCATCAATAACATGGGATTACTGGAAGAGGTGTTTGATTTCAAGTATCGTGATTACAACGATTACTTCAGAGATCTATATGATGCCACTAACTATATTATCGGATACGATCCAGACAAACTTGAAAAGACTATCATACATCCTACATTCAGTTATACTAAGACTGGTAAAGAGCTGTATGGTATGGTATATGAAGACGATACATACGGTCCTTCTATCAAATTCCCTATGGCTGAATGTGATGGTAGAGAATCATACCTTATGCTGTTCCATAATGGAGAACTGTACAGGAATTATAACTCGATTCGTTATGACGGTTTCTTCATATACTTCAATATGTCAAAAGACATCGACGTATTAAACTCTGATGATGACAAATGGGAGTTCGTATGGTTCAGAAACGTTAACAATGGAGTCTACGAGACTACTTACTACAATCATACATCGGATAAGCTTGCTACTATGTACGCAACTACTGGTAGTATAGTCACTCAACAGACTGGATATAAAGTAATTGGATGCAATACTGATGTATTCGATCCAGAGGATCTTGTCGTTATGACAAACATAATCAACTCGAATCGATACAAAGAAAGAATCAAGAGCAATACAGATGCTGAGTTTAGCAAGACAAAGTATCCATTGTACTATAGACTCTTCTCATACGAAGGTCATCATGAAGATCCACAGTATAATCACTATGGTGTCTTTAAGTACCTTGCAGACTATAAGCTTAATGGTCTTCATAGAGTATCCAGACAGGGTGGAGGAGAGTATTTCATTCAGCCATACATGAGCAGCTTCATGAATAGTAGAAGTGTACTTCACTCTAGCCCCGATCCAAACCCAGACAGAATGGCAACCTACAAGAGCAGACCAGGACTCGGATCTCATTGTTTCGCGTTCTGTCCGAATACAAGTAATGCGAATATATCATATGAAGGCGATACAAGTGGAATGGCTAGTGTATCGAAAGACAATAGCTGGTTCTATGGAACCAATATAACTACCATCAGATGTAGCAATACTTCATATGCTGTTCGTAAGGAAGAAGAATAAGGAGGTGATATGAATGTCAACAGCAAGAATTTACTGCGGTGCTTCTGAAGAGATTATACGATCTTCTATCACAAGTGATGTAGATACTCTTACAATATATGGTGCTGGTTCAAACTACACACTGACTAAAGAGTTTGTTGACGTAGTATTATCTCTTGATGCTACTATAACAACTTATAATCTTGAAGAGATACATGCTATCGGAAAGGAAGCTTTTCGATACGTTAAGAACACAGATGGTTCTTCAATCGCTATCAATGCTGACGATACATTAGAAGTGATAGAGCCATTTGCATTTGGACAATCGAATGTCCTGAGAAGTATAACTCTTCCCAAATCTCTTAAGAGAATAGAGAACTGTGCGTTCTTCGATTCGGCTATAACTACAGTCAAAATCGAACACGAAGACAACGTAGCAGCCTTAGAGTACATAGGCATGTCAGCATTCCAAGACTGTACTAGTTTAACTCAATTCGGTAGAGATGGAGCAGAATCGCAGGGTTACTTTACAGAAGGTCTTAAGGTTATTGATGCGTACGCATTTGCTAGATGCTCAGCATTGACTATAACCTTCCATGCTCCTGCTAGTCTTGAAACTATAGGAGCATACGCATTTGCGTGGTCTGGTATAAGCGGATTCGCTCTACAAGAAGGTTTAAACAAGAGGTCAGGTACTTTACCATCGAATGCTGAATTGGAAGCTCCAGCCAAAATCACACTGTGCTCAAAGCGCCAATTCAGGTACTTTCATGTCGACGTTTCTAACGAAGTTAACAGAATTGAGCTTCCAGAAGAGTTCGTTACTTGTGTAAATGATGATCAGTTTATGGTATTCAAAAACGGTCGTCTTATACCACATGGTAACGTTATGTCGAGACCTGTAGATGGAACTCCTCTGTTCAAATATGAGATCTATATAGATACTCCTAATGCTCAGCCAGGTGACGTACTCGATATATTCTATATACCAGAGATACTTACTTCCATCAATAGCTCCGTAGAGAACTTCTCTCAGTATAAACCTCCAGAGTCTGAGATAGAGGGACTTATAGAGGACTACTCTTTACTCCAACCATATAACTTCCTCCCTGCAGATCAGAAGGGGTTCATTAAACTCAGCACTCCTCTATACAACTTCAGCAACAAAGACTCTATGTTCATATTCGTCAATGGTAAGAAAGTAGATATAGATCATATATATGATGTGTCTACTGCTACTATGAGGATAACTCAGTTCCTTCAGCCTCTCGACATACTCAACAACGATGAGTCTAAGCATTACCCAATACAACTCCTCAACTTCCAAGACAATCATAGAATCAATTCATTCGTATTCTCCAAAGACGGTTTATCACATTCACCAGACCAAGTAAACATTGTACCATTCGAATGCTTGGAATCTTACAACAAACTGTCCATTCTTGATAGAATGCTTTACAATCTCCCAATAGATAAACTTGAAGTTCTCTTCCCAATCGAAACAACCGATATGGATGAAGATGACTTCATAGGCGTAAAGTATCCTAGAGACACTGTTATAGTACAGAGACTATACAATATCAACAAGGAATCTGGAGACGACGAATGGTGGAGATACATTAACAGTTAATGATAGTGGGTGGAGCAATCCACCCACCATTCTATGACACTGAACTATACTATAATCTATGAAAGGAGATGAAAAGTGTCAAATGACTACTACAACACCAAATGAAATTGCTAATGAAGCAACTTCGGCAGAGTCTGTCGAAAAGTATGCTGAGTTGATAAATAAATACGGTGCGTTGGTTGTTATAGCTGCAGTGTTCTTGGTTATAGTTCTTGCGGTTATGGTAATCATGCTAAAGTCTTATTTAAAAACTCAGAGTCTAATTCAATCTCAGAACCAAACAATGTTTGAGGCAATTCTTGACAACATAGCAAGCTCCAAAGAAGAGAAAACCAAAGATAAGGAAGAGCATAAAGAGCTCGTAGATACATTCATACGAATGTCTGTCCCTATCAGATCTACATTGGAAATTCTAGCAGACCGATTGAATGCAGACAGGACGTCAGTGTACGTATTCCATAATGGTACAAACACTACTCACGGTCTTCCATTCATAAAGATATCATGTCTGACAGAAGTCATGAAACGGGGAACATTAGTCGCAAGAAAAGTCGTACACCATCAAGGACTGCCTTTAGCATCATTTGACAAGAGCATAAGCTATCTCGTATCCAATCAGGTTGGATATATTCTTGACAATGACGCGGATGATAGATTCCCAGACATCAAGAATATACTCAACACGGCTGGAGTGATGGCTGCAGGATTTCTTGCTTTGTATGACGACGATAATAATATGCTCGGAATCATTGTATCAGAATTTGCGGATAGGAAAACAGAAGAGGAGATGGAAACTGCAATCGATATGATGAAAGAAGAGTCACTCAAGATCATACCCGTACTTGATTATGCAGACTATCAGTTAAAGAAGGAAGAGGAATAACTTCAGAGGTCCCCTACCGTGATGGTAGGGGACTTTCTACGTCCAAATCTTACCAATAACTATATATTATTGTCATGTATCCTTGAGAACCACAACCACTTTGAAAGGAGAATGATAATAATGGGTACAAGAAATAACGGAAGGATAGTAGCAGCATTCTTTATGGCAGTCTGCATGACTGTAATATCTCTGCTGATCATCTTTGGTAGAGAAGAAAAGACTGTGCCGATGAGCAATAACGTTACTACAACTTCCACAACAGAGTGTAGAACATCGACGACAACAACCACAACAATGAAGAAGAGTACTACTAGTAAATCTACTTCAACCACAACGACAACCACAAAGACCACAACTACGGAATCTACAACTGAACCTGTAGAGACAGAGCCTCAGAATGATCAAATCATCGGAGGCGATGGAACCGTTACCGTTAACGGATGGATTTTCAATAGTCCTATCGATGCACAGTATCTCTATGATCGCTGTGCTGATTATGGAATCGATCCTGCTGTCATGTATGGAGTAATGATGGCAGAGTCAACAATGGGTACCGCATGCACTAACTTATGTGGTATCACAGATGTAGCTGCTCAAAGCTACAATGAAGCTACTGGTAATGGATACTGGAACTGGGAGTCCGATCCTTATCAGAACTTAGAGATCAGTTTATATTGTCTGAATGGAGCCTATGGATACTATGGTAATGGCTCTACTTACGATGCACTGGCAGGATATAACACAGGATACTGGGGTCACATTGCAGGTACATACAGCCCGTATGCTGAAACTGTAATGGGTTATGCCAACTCAGTGTATTAAATAGAGAAACCACAAGCCACAAACCTAGGTTCTCAGAATACAAGCAACATGACAAGTCCGAGGAGAGTGGTTCTCTCCTCGGATTCTTTTTTGTCAGTAGAAACCCCCAGAGCAATTCTGCTCTGGGGATCTGAGTGCTGTGTATGCGATTACGGATTATCAGGATCAACGTTAGAACCGTTACCGTCGTTGCCGTCCTTAGGAACATAGGCAAGAATCACTGTATCACTCCAGAGAGCTTCTACAACGACATTTGAACCCTGCTCCTTCTCGATCTCAACGATTGCATCGTTGATGTTCTCGGTAGCTACTTCAGGCTTGTCTGCAATTCTGACAACCTTAACAGCCTTATTCTTAGGAGTTGCCATAGTCGATTACCTCGCTTTCTTGATAGATTAGAGCATATATTTATACTCATCAAAAGGAGAATTTTGATAATAGCACCGCTGCTATTTTACTCATATGTTAACAAAAAAGAAGGGATGAGACGCTCATCCCTTCTAATGATAGTGTATTACGCAACCTTTGGCTCAAGATCAAGACAAGACTGAATGTCGTCAAGATCCTCTTCTGTATATGAATCCATAGAAAGGTTAACGAAGCTGTTGAGACAGATGAGATTGTTGGTCTGAAGAGATACATTAGTCTCAAACAGACCAGTGTTTCTGGAGATCTGACCAACGTAACGTGGATTGAATACTTCCATACAAGCCTTGAGGAACTCCTGATTGATGATGTACATGCAGTTCAGAGTATCACCATCAAAGTCTGCATTAAGACCAGAGAGAATCTCAAGTGGCAGTGACATTGCATAAGAGTCAAAGTGAATACCAACAACCTGCATCTGAAGAACTGACAGAGACCAGATAGATGGATTACGATTGATAAGTACACCGACATACTCGGAGTTGACTATATTCATCATAATGTCATAGATCTCTTTAGACGGATTGATAGTTGCCATGAACCACTTCTGATATGCAATGTGACGAGGCATTGTCTTTGAGAGAATATTGACTATTCTGAACTCAAGAAGCTCTACCATAGATGCATATGGGAGTATTACCTGATCTATCTCAAGATCACTGTTCGGCACGATTACTGATCTCGCACAGAAGTTATATCTGCCTCCTATAGTAGAACGTACCAGTCCCTTCTTATGAGAAAGCTGCTTCTCAAGGTCTGTATAGATATCCATCCACTTAGACTGCATTCTATACAGAATCTGTTTAGCAGGTTTACCAGTACGTCTAGAGACAAGCTGGTTACGATTGACTCTTGTAGCCTGAGCCGCAAGAATATTATACAGTGAGTTATTACCATCAAAGTTGAACTGACTGTCGTCAAGGTTGAATGGTCTTAACTGTGTAGTATAGACTGGAATGGAGTGGGTGAACACGATGTTCTTATACTCCATGATGTGGTCATAGTAATCCATCTTCTCTGGCTTCTTGGCATGCTTGTTCTTATAGAACTCCATGATCTCGTCAAAACGATCACGGAATGCAAGTATACCAATTCCAACGAATGGACTACTCTTACTAGGTTTCACCTCGATAGGTTTACCGTCTACATCTATCTTATCATCATTATCGATGATTGCATCGAACTCTTTGGCTCCGATAAATGCAGAGATAGACTTGAACAGGTTGGGATGAATCAGACAATACTTTTCGTCTATACATATCCATCCAAACTTCTCAAAGTCATCACCCATGTAGTCTACTGGAGTATGACAATACTCACAGATCTGTCCATAGTGTAATCTACCATTAAGATGATTGCACTTACATCTGTAGCGATTAGAGTATGCATCCTGATCATTCAGAGTGGGACCGAAGAATGTCGAGAAGATACTTTTGTCGCTCTTAAGGTCTTTCTTGATGTCCTGACGCTTCTCGATGATCATACCCTTACCTCTCATAAGGTCAGCTTCTCTTTCCTTATCGAGGTCTATGATTTCGAGAGACGTCTCATATACGTATTGCTGTTGTGTTTTGGGGTCTGATGATACGGGTGTTATTGAAAGGGTTGTTCTCCTTTCACGTCTGTCGTAGTCGCTTAACATGGCTAGATTCCTCCTTGTGTTATATTATAGAATCGTTACAGGTCCTATAACTTTCTACTCGAAGATCTCGCTAACGGTCTGAATACCATCATTGAACTCTTCGAAGAATCTGTATTGCTTCTTTACTGAGATTTCATATGAGTTCACTACGATCTCTGGGTCGGGAACGAAGTACTCTCCATACTTCTCAAGTATTCCGCATCTGCGAACGATTGTGTTTAATTTCTTCAGCGTCATATTCTCATCGAATTCGATATCCTCGTTCGCTGTGATATCGATACCTTCTATTGAGGAGCCGTCTGATAGTTTACCGAACTCTGTTTTGATTTCGAATGTAAACTTACCTTCGCTGTCTTGTTCGGCAATAACTTTGATACTGTTGATAACAATCACCTTAGACTTTACTATCTCTGGTGGTTTGTCTTCTTCTTTGTTAGTGATAGGTGGTTTATAGTTAGAGAGAATCCTATCTCTCGTAGCCTGGTCTACCGAACTTAGAAGAACATATCCCTGCTGTTTCTGTTTAGGAATGTTCTCTTCATCGTTATCTGTTATCAGTTCGACTTTCGCCATAATTGTACCTCCTTACGGTTCTATAGTATGTAAGTCTAACCATTATTGACTGGTTGAACAATTAAGTAATGAATTCAATGCAAGGAGGTCTATTATGGCTACTAAACGTGTTGCTAAAGAGATCACTAACAAAGAAGATCTCGACGAGATACTGAATCTGAGTGATCATGACTGTCTGAAGTTATCTGTAGCGATGGAGTACTTCGGAGAGTTCAATGGTAAAGTAAGATTCCACCCGTATGATTGGTTCAAAGTTCCGAAGGGAACTTTCCATAATAACAAGAACGTGTTTACTACTACTCTTGGTGCTTGGCTCTTCAATAAGGGCTGTCTCTCATGGAGCGGAGTGTTCGAAGAAACTGGATATATCAATGTACCAGTTACCAAGAAGGTTGTCAAGGGTATTCTCACAAAGCTCTCTTATGCTATACTGGAGGAGAGACTTACTGTTCCTCAGTATAAGAGAATGATCGATGCTATGCAGAAGATGATGCCATACAGCACTGTCATCTGTCCTACTACATCAGAGGCTATGCTTACTATCGGTAAAACTATAGAACCCAAGAAGAAAGAGCTCTTCAAGAAGTACGAGAAAGAACTCGCTGCTGGAGATGCTCTTACTATGAACAAGATCGAGAAGGAACTTCTCGACTACTGTAAAGAGAAGCTTGATGGAGATCCTTGTATGGATGGTATCAACTCTGGTGCTGGAGCAGACTGGGGAAACAACTTCAAGAACATGTATGTCATCAAGGGAGCTCAGAAAGATCCAGATCCTACAAAGGGATACAATCTTATCACTTCTAACTACATGGAAGGTGTAAGTAAAGAAGACTACTCTGCTATGGCTAACTCTCTTGCTGCAGGTCCTTATGCCCGTGCAAAGAATACTGCTTCTGGAGGCTACTCTGAGAAGCTCTTCTTGGGTGCAACCCAGCACGTCGTACTTGACGAGAAGGGCTCAGATTGCGGAACCACGAGGACTATTCAGATAACCCTCGATAATACGCGTATGAGAATGATGATGTACTCATACATCGTAGAGGGGAGCAAACTGGTTCGACTCGATAGTACAAACATGGAGAAGTATAGAGGTAAGACTGTAAAGATGAGATTCGCTTCTATGTGTAAGGGTAAGAAGATCTGTAACAAGTGTGCTGGAGATCTCTTCTACTTACTGGGAGTAAAGAATGTCGGTACAGCATCACCTCAGCTTGCATCATGCGTAAAGCTGATATCAATGAAGGCTTTCCATGACTCTACAGATAAATACATCAAGATGGACCCAGGTGAAGCATTCGGAACATAAGATAATGTCGGTGGGAGCAATCCCACCGACTGTTATATATTATTAAGATGTGGAACACCAACCACATCTATATTTTATATCCGAAAGGGAACGATATCATGATGACTATTGAAGATTTTAGAGAACAGAATCCAAACAGCTGCGGAAACTTATGTTGGAATTGCAGATATAACTGCGATCACTGGGATAGAAGACATAATGGTGCACGTTGCCTCTCTTTTGAGAGAAGTCCTAATCTATCTACAAGTGAACAAAGAGCTTATTTGATGAAGGCACTTAGAGAAGAATATGAAGCTAGCAAGAATAATGCAACTAACTACTTCTACAAGGCCTATAGAAGTCTTTACTTCAATGAAGAGGAGACTCTCGTATGAGAGTCCCCTGTTTCTCTCTTCCACCACATCTTTATTTCTTTTTTAGAAGTACAGGTAGTAGGAGATTTCAATTCCCTTAGAAGTATCAGAGAGGGATTCGTTAGGGAAGTTGAACTTAGTGAATGGTCTGATGTCCTGATAGAACTTCTTGTAGTCTGCGTCTCCTGCAGAGTCCTTACCGAGGTATGGTACTGCTGTACAGAGTGAGATAGTGTTAATTCTTGCAGAGCTCATAGCATCAAGGTTCTTGAAGTATTCTCTACAGTCTGATGCAGAGATAGTCATATGAAGCTCTACTACTACATCAGCATCAGAGATCTTATCGCTTCTGAAGATATCTGTAGCAGAATCAATGATACCAGAACCGTCTGCCCATCTATAATGGATGATAGGATTGGTATCGAATGTCTTGAAGAAGTATGATATCATCTGGTTAGGTGCTGTACCAGTCGTACAACGACCAAAGTAGATTCCTCTATCTGTAACACCAAGGTCACTGTTAGCAGCCTTAACCTTAAATGGTACAAGACAGTTATTTACAGCCTCATCATTGATCATACCAGGATCATCAATGATAGAGAAGTTTGTGTATCCATATGGAGCGATCCACTTAGTGTTAGACACTCTGAATACTCTGGAGTTGTCTATACCACATCCGTCGAAGCCGACAGCAAAGAGACAGATTCTCTTGGTAAAGTATTCGTACACTGTCTTAAGTGCAGCCGATGCAGTACTATATGCTGTACCAGAATCACTATTACCGAATACATTAAGAGGGTTAGTATTGTCTGACGAACCCATAAGTCTCTTATCGTTAGGCTGATCGAACTGAGTATGATAAGTACTGAAAGCTTCATCATAGCTCTTTATACCAGCAAACTGTTCATCATATGATGTAGCATCGAATGTAGGATCGAAGAGTATAGCTTTCTTAGCGTTAATCTCTGATCCTGAGATGAGTACTTTGTTTGATCCTCTGAAAAGGACCTTACCAGTACCAGTCTCTTTAAGTACGATATCTGTACCTTTGATTGTAGCAGCATCTGATGCTCTGTGTTCAGAGTCAAATGCGTGTATCTGTTTGTTCATTAATATACCTCCTTATACGATTGTACGATAGCAGTCTGGAATTTCACACTCTACAACTACATCTTCCATGAAGCATGTAGCATCTATCATTGTACACGGGAATCCCTGAATCTCTTCAGGAAGTCTGATCTTGTTATACTTAGAAATATAACGGATAAGTCGAACTTCTCCATCTTCGATCGAGTAGATAAAGTCGAGTTCTGTTGTCTGATAGTATGAGAAGCTACGAGAGAACTTAACTCTTTCAGAAGAAAGACCTACTTTATCACTGAACCCAAAAGTGGATTTCAATACAGGTGTATCGTACACTGTACTCTTCTCAAAGAAGAAGTGAGCTCCGTTCTTATTAAGGTTATCGAGTATATGCACTCTGTTACCTGTAGTGTCTGAATCATCATCTATAGAGAATACAGATGATGTATCGATGAGTTGTGTCTTCCAAGATTTGAAGAAGTTGATTATCTTAACGATCCAGTCTCTTACATACTCTTGGTTGTGAGACGGAATAAGATTGTAGAGATATACCCATTCGCCAGAGTCAAAGTATGCCTCAAGTGCATAGACTACATACTCACATACCTGGTTGATATATGTACGCCTATCATCTATAGAGCTATAGTTACGAGCAGTATTGAGTATATCTGCAAGATGCTCATCACGATCACTGAGGAACTCATAGTAAGTCTCAGCTACATGAGGAGTACCCTCTTCATCCACAGTAAAGAAAGTGAAGTCATTCTGGGTTTCCATGAACGACTCATAGAGTATCTTATAGACATCGTATTCTTTTTTGGATTCAGCATGCTTCATCATATACACGAGATGCTCACGAAGCTTTACGTTTGTATAGTAAATCTCCTTAAGCTTTTCGAATGTCTGTATAGTCTGAATAGCTGTGGGGTCTTCTTCATCTGTATGGTAAGCATTCATGAAATCAGCTTCAGTGTTTCTTACAAACTCATATGGATAATAAGAGATATCGACGATATGACCGAATCTTCTGGTATCTTCTATAGGGAAGATATCCTCTGGATCGTACTTACCAGCCACTACAGCATTGTGTACACTAGTAGGATGAGCTTTGTCGCGAATGCTTGCTACATTGTCTTCATTTATCTTGAAGTAAGCTTTCTTCTTAATGACATCTCCATCAAGATATGATATCTCATAGAAACCTTCGAAGAAATCATCTATCTTGTGGTTCTTAAGGTCTTGGAAGATCTTACTACCAGGGTCTGTAGCAGTAGGTTCATATCTACCACAAAGGAATGCATTCTCTCTAAGCTTTACTCCTTCTTCTATATACTCAAAGAACTGTTCAGGATTCTCAAGTACATCATCGAGATATATCTTCTTTCCAGTTCCAGGCTGTACATAGTTTGCATAGGTATCGAAGAGAGTGATGATTCTGTCATAGACTTGACTCCAGTCTTGAGAGAAGTCAAAGCCATTGATAGTCATATTAGCTTCCATAGAGCTAGCTACGTTATCTGCTTCTACTCCATTATATAAGTAACTTAAGGCTATCATCATCGCCAAAAGGTCATTCAATCTCACTTGGTTGGGTGAGATGAATGAGTCTATGTTTACCATAAGAGCATCTGTAGCCCTAAGGATCTCGCCACTATTTCTCATGGCGTCGAAGATCATATTCATGAAGTACATAGTCTGATAAAGATACTTAGTACTATCTATAGCAGAGTCTACACAGATATATTTAGTTCTCTCACATGAGAAGTCTTGGTTAAGAATCTCATTAGTCTTACGCTGATGGTAATTGTCCCTTTCAGTCTCAGACATGATTTCATCTCTAGACAGACCATCCCAGAATGGATCCTCTCTAGTGATAGTATCATATGATCTACGAAGAGAATCGTTCTCTATATACTTATCAGCATTCTGATCTTCTATAGGAACTCTTAAGAATGCTAAGTCGTAGTTTTCATAATACTTCTCGAAACCAACCATATCCTCAGTTACGAGATGTGAACTTCCAGGATATATGAATGACTTACCTACATCATCTTCAGTATAGTACTTGAAGTTGGCTCTGTCCTTTTTCTTGGTCTTGATAAGCCAGTATGTGAAGATCTCTATATCATCTCTACCAAAGAGGTTCTTGATATCCATGATGTTTCTATTGGTACTCTTGTACTTCAGAATCTCATTGATATTCTTGATGAGCTTGATCTGGTAGTTCATAGGGATCTCTTTATAGTATTCAATACCATAAGACTCAAAGAGATAACGAATGGTACGTGAGTCAAAGATATCCTTATTGATGATATACTCTTGCACTTCAGAAATGAGATCTATCATAGTCTGTATGAGAAGAAAGATGATAAGAACGTCTTCATAGTGCTCACTACCGATAGCATAAGCATCGCTGTACATGGTAGTGATTGTGTATTCTCTGTTACGATCAAAATAACGGAGAAACTTGTAGTATATAGGGAACTCTGTATTGGTAGCTCCAAACTTAAGTGTAGGTTTAGGACAATACAGAAGTGAGAAATCTGGAGCCATACGAGCTGTGTATGGATCAATAGCCTTCTCTCTTAAGTGATAGAGGTATTTAAAGTCAGGACCAGTATAGTCCTGCTTCATAATGTCGAGTATGTTTATATTACGTCTAGAACTTTCACCAATCTCTGAGACATCTCTATAGATCTCCCAGGCTTGATTGTCTGCAGGGTCCAGATCAGGGTCTAACCAGTCAAGAATCTTTCTGGCTAACTCGCCATCAGGTCCTTCAGCATTGTAATCCCTCTGGATCTCATGTATGTACTGATACTTGTTTACGGCATCAGCATCATATTCCTCAGTATCAGGGTTATAGTAACCAATACCTACATTGTTAAAGACAGTAAGGTTCGCTTCCACGGTTATGTAACCTTCATCCTTATATCTTTGGAGAGGTACATACTTGGTAGCATTCAGTTCTTCCATAAGAGCATCATATTCGTCTGCAGAAATAACTCCATGATAGTCATGAGTAGCTATCCATTCTTTTATCTCTGCAGTTTCTGGATATGGCTGTTGTCCATTAAGCTGTCTATAGTAGTTATTCAGTTCATCATAACTCTCTTCAAGATACTGAGACTCATCAATTAGTCCAGCCTTGTAGCGAATCAGTTCATCTGAGTTTCTACGTGATTCAAGCGTCTCGTATTTGAGAGCATCTCTCTCATTTTTGACTACGGAGTTGATAGCCATGTTCTTAGTATCTCTGACAACAAGGTCTATATAGGGGTTATCAGTAAACTTCATGTCATACTGATACGAGTAATGTCCGCCCATAGCAGTGCACTCCTTTCTATAGTTTGATTTTACTGAGATGTTGGGGGTAGCGAGAATGACGCAAATGAGAGGGATGCACAAAGCATCCCCCTATTTTGCTTCGGTTATATACCAGTTTGTCCGTTGTGTTCCATAACGAAGTTTGTTACTCTGAAGTACACTCTTTTGGCTATTATATCAGTGATAGCATCCTCATTGTAGAGGATACATAACTGCTCATATAGAGCTTCTGAAAGTCTTTGTGAGACGAGAGTACAGATATCTTTGTTGATCTGAATCTCTTCCTCTTCTTTGATATAGTAATCACTCTTATAAGCAAGATTGAGTATAGTGAACTCCTCAAAACATTGCTCTACAACAAGATCGAGCTTCTCATCTATCTTGTTATCAATGTCGAGTGTGGTGATATGTTTATATCTTTCAAGTTCCACGTTGTTATCTTTAGCCGTAGCCCATACCTTTATTGCAGTCTTAGCTAAACTCCTGAGTGACAGGAGGTAGATCATACTAAAAACGATAAGGACTTTGACCAGGAATTGTATCGATATGACTGGCATAAGTTTTCTCACTCCAATTCTTTACTTCTTCAGCTACTTCGAGAAGTCCATCATCTACTGAGTCTACTTCTTCGTAAGCTGTGCGTATATAGTAAAGCACCTTGGTACAAATATCTGGAGTGATGCCGTTGTAGTATCTCTTGAAGAGTTCTGTCCACTTTCCAAATACCTGATTAGGGTGCGTATAAAAGTTATCGGCGTTATGATAGAGCTGATGCACAGTTTTACTCATCATAACTATTGGTACCATGTTGTTCGCATGAGCAAATCTGAGCTCTGCTACTACATGAGGTACTGTTACGTATCCATAAGTATTAAGAAAGTGTTCGGTGATCATAACTGTAATGTCGAAGATCGTTAAGATACAATGGTTCATTTCCAATGTAGCCATGTTCGAATCGATATTGTGCAGTACTTGACAATGATCAAGACCCATCTCCATCAAGTATGCTTTGTAGTTCTTATAGAATCTGAGTCCTCTAAAGAGATTGATAGCACTATGTATGAATCTATTATAGAGGTCTACATCTATCATGGAATCCTTAGTCTGCATCATAGGAAGTTCATACGGTGAACTTGGAGAACACAGTGTAGGATTACCATTATTAAGATACGCTGTTACATCTGGGAAGGGCTGTCCATTACCCTTATATGTAAGATCTAATGTTTCATTCATATTCTATGCCTCCTTAGCACGTATTATAAGATAGTTTAAAGACAAAAAGAGGGGAGGAGGCCGTTAAGCCTCCTCTGCGAAGGGGGTGAATGGTTCTAGATAAAGCCAAATTAAGCACCACTTGAAGAATGGATGTCGTTACGCCTACGACAACCGAGGGCTCAATAGGCAATACATGAGTTGAACCGAATGCTAGAATGATTATAGTCACGTTAGCGAGACGATCCGTCAACATCCCGCTCACTATAGTGTTATAGGAGTTGTAAAGTATTATTCTGTTTCTTTAACACTTGTTTTCTTTATGTCAATGATAGCAAGCAACTCTTCCGCCGATACAGCGATATTGCTATTGAGAGGTCTGACATAAATAGAATGGACCCGTCTGAAGTCTTGTAATGCCCTGAATACATCTTTATCAAACTGGTCATGAAGCCCAATACTGTACCCTTTGATAAACATAAACAGTCTCACTATACCCCATAGAGTATCTCTAAAGAATGATAGACTTATCTGCTTATCAAGGATTGTTTTCTCAAGCTGGGGTTCAGATTTGACGTTTAGGTATCGCTTCAGTATTTCCATACAGATGTCGTGTTGCTCTTCGTATGTGTTAAAGTTATGTGATGGTGTGTACTCCATACGTTTCACACAAAAACGAACAAATGATTCTTTGCCGTCTTTATCGATGAAACTATGGTCTTTGTTGATAGACATAAACAGTCCCTCCTTTAAAGTGATTATAGAATGGTTGCGGGAACTGTAAATGAGCAGTAACAGCAGAGGGAGGCTATTGCCCCCCTCCGCGTATATGTCACTTTATGTCGGATTCATTGACCCAACCAGTCACATAATTACCGATAGGAGTTTTACCTACATTGCTAGAAGAATTTGTTATTCTGATACGTCCATTGAGTACTTTACCATCATAGATGAAGTAAGTACCAGTCTTCTTACCAGAAGGGTTCTTAGCTGTAGATGATGTGTAGAGATCTACACTAGAAAGCTCAACTTTCTGTCCTTCACGAATAGTTGTAGTAGGTGCAGGAGCAGGTGTAGGCTCTTCCTTCTTAGTCTCCTGAACAACAGGAGCTGGAGCAGCCACTGTAGTAGGATTATCGATCCATCCAGTTACATAGTTACCGATAGGATTCTTACCTACATTAGCCGCAGAGTTAGTGATACGAATACGTCCATTGACTACTTTATCATCGTATCTGTAGAAAGTACCAGTCTTCTTACCAGAAGGGTTCTTAGCAGATGCAGATGAATAGAGAGGAGTATTGTTCAGCTGAAGAACGTTATCGTCTGTTACAACAGGCTGTACAGGCTTCGGCTCTTCTTCAGGCTGTTCTGTTGCGGGCTGAACACCATTGATCTTAGCTGGGTAGTCTACATAGCAGTAGTCAGCATCTACATCGCCGTAGATACCAGGAATCTTAGCAGTCCAGCTATACTGCCACATAGTGTGACCAGTGTAAGACGTTCTGTTTACTCCAACTTGAGCTATCCACACATCATACTTGTTCTTGATCTGTGAAGAGATAGCTTTAGACATGTCGAGGAATGTGTAGAGACCTACATAGTATCCTGCAGCCTTAACCTTATCGAGGAATGCAGGAATAATAGTATTCACGATTCCTCTCTGCTTTCCTTCCTCTACATCGTAGAAGAGAGGGTAGTCGAATGTCTTACCCTTGACAGCCTGAAGGAAGCAGTCAGCCTCTATGCGAGCCTCTGCAGCAGACATAGCATATGAATACCAATAAGCACCCACCATAAGTCCAGCAGCTTTAGCACCAGCATAGTACTCTTCGAACTTCTTATCCTTCTGGGAGATGAGTCTTCCATATCCAGCACGGATAATAACAAAGTCTATACCAGAATTCTTAACTGCGTTCCAGTTTATGTTACCCTGGAAATATGAGACGTCAATGCCTCTATATGTTTTGCTCATAGTATAACCTCCTTTATAGGTATTATATGAATGTTTAGGGGCCTAGATAAGTAGACCCCTATACGAATGAATTAGAATGTAGGATCAGAACCTACTACAGTCATAGAAGTGATTCGTCCCTTAGCATCGAATTCGCAAACGAATTCTTTACCGTCGTCTGAATCGATAGTCATGTCAGTGTAAAGGTTTGCATATCCAGTAGCAGAAGGATTGTATATCGGTACCTTGTTATCAGTTCCTCCTCCAATATCTGCATAAACATCTTCCCATCTAAAGGTGAGAACTCTTGTTGTAGATCTGAGAATACCTTCTTCTACTGTAGAGTAGTAAAGTCCGTCTGCGTAATCATCAGAATACCTAGAATCTGAATTAGCAAATACTGAGCTGACTTTACTAGCAGTGGATGTGCTATGATGCTGTGTGATTCTGAAGAATCCAGTAGCCATAGGAGACCTTCTACCTTCCATATTTTCTATATATTCCTCTTTCTCACACGAAGTATTATAGAAGTACTTTCTTCCGAATATCTCCTGGAAACCACTCTTTATGAAGAAACGATGGTTTATTACATCTATCGTTACACGAGCTGGCTGTCCAGCTATAAACAGCACGGTTGTAGTTATAGACTTGCTGGCAAGTCTTTCAGTAAGACCATTTACAGTATCTAAATCATAGAACACCAGTCCTGTACCACCAGAGATCTCTTTTCGTGTCTTAACCATAAACACTTCGTATCTTACTGGATCTGGATCTCCGTCGTTATATTTATCACATATGTCTCTGAGTCCCTTGAATGAGACACCGAGAATTGGGCATATAACAGGAAGGATCGTTTCTACTTCTTTACCAGTCTTATCTGTAGCAGAATCGATGTACCAGTATATCGGAAGCTCGAGGTCGTTCAGTAACATTGGATCAGACCAGAATGATCTAGCCCACTGATAACGATCATATCCTTCGATAGCCATACCAGTACTTGAACCGTCAGCATTATAAATCATCGCATATCCAGTATTGGACTGTCTGTTGACTTCTGAGACTTTTCTATTAGACTTAGCGAAGTGTTTCATGCCAACAAGAGGACCAGCAATATCTACACTTCTATTAGTACTAAGTCCTAACAGGAGATCTTTCCAGTTGATAGTGTCCGCTTCGATTGGTTCTATACCAGTACCAGTGAGAAGAAGCTTATCACCATTCTCATCCGTGAGAGAAAGTGCAGTTACTTTCTTTAGACCAGCAGTAACCTTAGCCACATTTATTCTGTTAGCTTCGTTTACGGAATAGTCTATAGAAGAATCTGTCTTGTCTCTAAGATATGTGTCTATACCGCCGTGAGGATGCTCAGAAGTTACATTAAACTTATACATCGCAGTAGTAGTATATTTATTCTCAGCCTGCCAAGTTATAGCAGTATTGGCATCAAAGAAGCTCATCTTGACGTTAATGGACTCGAAGTTTCTGTTGTCATCGTTAACTTCCTTGATTCCTTTTCCATTACCTACGTCTTTAGTAAAGAGATCGTACATGAAATCATAAAGACTTCTGTACTTAGTCTTACTACTGTCAGTGTAGATGAACTGTTCATCTATACCTCTATTATACATAGACATTTTGTGAAGAGCAGTAGTTTCGTCTCTATCGAAAAGCTTCCAGCATTCTATGGTCTTAAACCACTTCTGGAAGTCGATTCCATATTGTGTGTCAGGACGTGGCGGGAATGTGTTAGCCTTTGGTACTCTAGGATAAGGACAAGTAGGCTGATAGAAAGCAGCACAAGAAGGTACTACTTGAGCTGCAGAGTATGGGAATAATCTTACGCCTCTACATTTGATGTCATACTTGTTCCTTCCTTTTGTCTCAGTTCTCCAAGTGCTTGTATCAGCATTCCATAAGTGAGCAACAAGAGTCTCTTTATAGAATACATCGTTCCTCTGAATATCAGGCGAGCTGGTAGGAGCTTCAGTGAAATGGAATGTTACAGCATATTCGTACCATCCATATTGTTTATGAGTGTCATCATTCTGACCGTCATAATAGTACAGAGTCTTATCTATACCAGCATTTTTATAGTTCTGATACATACTCTTGGTTACAACAGTAGTAAACTCTCTATCCTCGAACAGCTGATAGGAATCGATATGCATCTCTTCGACATCGAGATTGTTTACAACGTGGATAGGACGTCCTATTGCAGATGCATCTCCATTTATAGCATAGGTAGCTCGAGTATACTTCAGTATCGCAAAGATGGTAGAGTTCTCATAGAGAATTTCCTTGGTATCAAAGTTTACCATGTGAGGATATCTTATCACTATCTTGTATACTGCATAGTAGTCTCTACCCTCATCATTTGAATTGACGAAGTATGGTAAAGAATCAAAACCAGATACTTCATACTCGAATGTATAATCTGGTGTAGTGATCGAATCTGTTCCTATGGTGAACTTCGCATTGTTCTGGGAGTACTTGAGCTTGATATTAGAAGTGAAAGTAGTACCATGACTACTATCGTCGAGTTTGTATACGATATCCTCCAGATCCTTTGAAAGGTGCAACGATCTAAAGTTGAATATAACTTTCTTGCAGTTCTCTTCTGAGATACCAGTAGCAGTTTTGATCTCCTCTATAATCTCGTCAGACATCTTATAAGTTACAAGACAATGACGATCAGCTGTTATAGGGGTTACATCTGTTTTGTCGAATGGATCGGCATACATAGAAAGCTCTGGGTATTGATCGGAATTAGAACCAAAGAATCCATATCCAGATCCAGCAAGTACAAGATGTCCATTAGATGGATTGGTAAGAATATCGAAACCGTAGTTCTTAGTTCCGTTAGCCTTGATACTCCACCAATGAGTTATGATATATGGTGCATAATCAGACTCTTCTATATTGATTTCAGACTTAGCACCATTGATCGTGATATCGGTAGGACGTGGAAATGATAACGAGATATAGTTATCTATATCTCTTACAGGTACATACTTGATACTTTGCATATCGTATTTGACATCAATACCTTCATCTGCACATCCTATAGCCAGATAGTACTTAGGAAGTTCATTGAGTGACTCTATGTGCTCAAAGAATCCTCCAGGATATGGAGTAAGATGAAGAGGATTAGAGCCATGATCTCTATCCATGATACTCTGATATGAAGATGCAGGATCACTTGAGTAGGGGATAGCATATCTTGTTCTGAACTGCTCGGAGAGGTTTCCTATGGTTTGTACTATTGCTTGAGTAGCCAATACGTTACAAAAAGCTCCTTCATACTTATCGTATATACTTCCTTCTTCTCCGCTGTCTCCATTAGGAGTCATAAACGCACATACAGCTACATTAGACTGAAGTCTGTTAAGGTCATCGATCTCAACGTTTGCCACTGGAGCCATAGCAAAACCTTGATCGCCGCTCTTAGGAGCATAAGAATAGAACTGGTATAATACCAAGTCCTCATTGTTTCTGACAAGAGAATAGTTCATACAGTTATTCTGCTGAAGAGAAACGGCTCTGGATAAGAGATTATATGAAGTACCTGTTTCGCCATTAACGATTTCTTCTATCTCTCTATCGAGATCCACTGAATACATTTTGAGTGTACCAGGCGCATTAGTATCTACAGGAGAAAGAAAAACAAAAGAGCTACTCTCTGTTTCTGTCATTGAAGCAGCATACAGAGTTGGCTGTGGGTCGATATTGTCTGATTTGTAGAGTTTGCTCGGATCGATATCGAGAAAATACATATGTGCTTCGTCAGCTTCCATATCTTGTATCGTATACGCTTTATCAGTTTTCTTCTGAGTAAGGAAAAGACCAGATGCCTTTCCTTTCTTAGTCTTCAGTTTAGTTACAGTAGTCTGCATCACACTCTTGATAGTGTGATCTTCTCTAGCTGTCGATCCCGTTTTGTCATAGTAAGAATCTGGATACTGCTTCTTGTTAGTATCAGAAGCTCCTTCGCTGTCAGTATAACGATAGAACGATATAGGATCGATAGACTTCATATCGATAATCGGATCAGCATCACTTACAAGAACGCCACTATCGTCTTCGATTATCTTTCTACGAAACTCTTTGAATGATCCTCCACCTATCTCATTAGTAGGAGCTATGAAGATCTTGTTAGCATCAAGATCTATAAGAGCCATTACATACTCTCCTACATCTGGGAGAGAATCTAACGGGTCACCATCGAAATTGAAACATTGGTCTGCCGTAAACTGAGCAACTACATCGTTATTCTGGTTCTTGACATCGAATACCTTATGCCAAGAGCTATACGGATAGTTAGGAAGAGTAGCAGTTGCTAAGTATTCTTTAAGGATTATACCTTTCACTTTAACAGGATAGGATGTATCCATAGTGAGGTGATTGACAGCTGGACCTGACGACCCAGAGTCTTGTGTAAGCGTATGGATAAGGTCCATACGTCTAGTGAGAAGTTCTGTACTCATTACATTTCCTCCTTTGTGTTGATTGTTACTTAGATGTTTCGGAACAAGAAAAAATAAGGGGTAGGGAGAGCTTAACGCCCTCCCCTCCTTCTTGTTTCGAGATACAGTTCGGATATTACTGTATTCAGACTCATCAGCAGGTTGTAATTGTATTCGATGTTCAACGCTCCCATGTATGATGGGTCTGGAGCTCTATCTATAGTAAACTCACTCACGAATCCAGGTATGATACGGAAGTGAGATTGACTGTTAAACTCCCTATACCATTCTACAGGGAGTAATCTATTGATATAACTCTTTGATATGCTGCTTAGATACTTGATAGCGGAATCGATATCGTTATTCAGCAGGTAACCAAAGAGATTGCATAGGAAAGTAACCCAAGTATCATAGTGAATCGGTAAAGCTTCATCTTTAACTCCCTTCACGTCTAAGATAGATTCTTCATTATCTACTCCGAAGAAGAACTCTAACTTAGGACACTCTGTCTTGAGGAATATGTCATAGCGATTCTTCAAGACAAACTCTATAGGCGAAAATGAAGTCTGATGTAGTGGACGAGTGATAAAGAGTGCATCTTTCTTTATCGAAATGATCTCGTCTAATTCTATAGAGTTGGATTCTATAAGAAGTTTTCTCGCTTCTTCAAACCCAGTCTCAAGAACTTGCTTGAGCTTTGGGTTTTCTCTTTGCATGAGACCTATCTTGATCTGACGTTCCTTCTTGTCCATCACAAGGAATTCATTATAGGTCTCTTTCGTGATCGCACCATACTTTAGCAGTATGCTTATATTAGCTTTTCGTATGTCATATTCATAGATACTACTCTGTACGTATCGTAACGGAGTAGTGTAGTTTGTTTTCTTCCATATGCTCATACGTAGCCTCCTTAATCTGGAGGATCATTAGGAAGATCCTCCAGAGGGAAATTGATTCGAACCCAATCAAGATCCAACTCAATCTGTTCCAAACCTCTATCCGAGAAGGTAGCTTCTTTGATTGTCTCCAGATCTTGGGGTTCTTTTACAATATTGCAGACACATCCGTACAGCATAAGAATGTACCCTGCCATTGTTTCCGCAAGGTATTCGGCATACGGTATACTGAAGTCTACAAGTATAACTACATCATTACCGTAATGGACATTACGCATGATGTCTACTATTATCTTATGAACTTCAGGCTTCCCAGTCCATAGTTCATAACAGAATCTATTGAACTCGGAATCATCGTTATACATCATAAGGTTACTTGTATAATTGAACGGATCCAAGCTAGATATCTTGGGATAGTTCTCATTATACGAGCATAACGAGAGTACCATAGTATCCTCATGACCAAACGGGAATTGCGAGAATGCTATCATCACTGACCTCCCCACATTGGTGTGAACAGCATCTGCTGCTGTGGCTGCTGAGGTGCTGGATAGATCTGATAAGCATATGCTTTGTTCTGTATCTGTCCTACGAATGCTTGGTCGATACTAGATGTCATGGAAGGATGATGCGGGAATCCAGTTACCATCAAGATTCCATAGAATTTTGCAAAGACATAAAACAGAACGTCCTTGAAGTTTCTCACATCTAAAGTGCTCACTATCTTATCTCCACCATCCTGATAGAAGATAAAATCGATATCTTCAAACAGCATCTTAGCTGCAATTGTCGATACGAACTCATCTATTGTTGGTGTCATATCTGAGCGAGTAAGATAGTTGATGTAACAGATTTCGAAACTGTTTCTATCTCCATTCTGTAAGAATGAATAACAGTTAAGATCAGGAAGCAGAGCACTTCCAATCAGAACTCTTTGAGCTGCCATAGCCTGAACCTGTGCCTGATCGACCATAGGGTCGTCAAGCAGAATGACAAAGTGTTTACGACCATTACTATCAAGAGTATATCTTACCATTGAAAGGTCGTTAGCATTGTTTATATAGTATGCATGAGCCATACCAATACCTCCTTTTCTATAGTGTTAGGGGATGAGTAAAATCACCCCCTAACGTCGATACTATCAGTTCTTCCTCTTGTTGTAGTTATTGTCCTTTCTTCTCTTCTTGTTTCTCTTCTGTTCATATTTCTTTGCTCTTGCTGCTTTCTCAGGATCATAGTAATCTGTGATCACTGATGAAGTAGATACTGAAATAGGCTGTTCTTCTTCTTCATCTCCCCAGTCTTCTCCTTCTTCTCTAGCACGGAGAGGAGGAGTAGAATTGTCTGGTGTCATCGTAGATGAAGTGTATGCCTTCTTAGGACGAGGTGTAGTGTCAACTGTATACATCCACCAAGGTGTCTCATTGTTCTTCACAGATTCCTCATAGATCTTCTTCGCATCGTCATTTTCCTCTATCTCTATGTGTTCTGAATCGTTCTTTTCAGATTCTCCTTTAGTCCCCTGAAGCTGTTCCTTAACAAGCTCAGGAATCATCTTCATGAAAGCTGGGACGACTTTGTCGACGATATCGATGATGAGACTCTTCTTGTCAGGCATTCCCTGATAAAGTGAAGCGACAGTCTCTTTCATGCTCTTAAAGTCTACCTCGACTGCCATGAAGTTCTCGTTGATCTTGTTTGCATCTGTTGCATACTCATCTCCGAGATTCTTAAGATCGTTTGCTATCTTTTCGATCTTTTCATCAAGGTCATTGATCTTGTTGTAGATCGATGAGGCGAATCTATCGAACTCATCACGAGTGATGTAATCCGCATCGGTGTCTTCATCATCCTCATCTTCATTCAAATAATCAAGATCTCCTTTATAGTTAGCTGCAAGAACTTCAGCAGTAGCTGAATACGAATTCAGGATTGCGGTGTCGTCAGGAACAACCGACTCATCAACAATTTCTGCTTCAACATGCTCTACAGGAGTCTCATTTGTTTCGACGTCAACAACCTCTTCTTCCTTCTTATCCTCTACTTCATCGTCTTCAGCCATTACATCAAGTCCTGAAGACGAAGTGAAGCTGTTAGGATTAGTAGCAAATTCCGTCAGTCTTGCCATTGATTCTACGAACGAATCTGTGGAATCATCAGAAGTTATAACTGGTGCTGATATCGGTGCTGCCTTAGGTGCAGGTGCATGCTCCATATCAACAAATGATGAAGAACGGTCTACAAGTACCTTCTTCTTGGTCTTCTGGCTTACGCCGTCTACGATTACATCGTCTGTGTCAAAGATAATTTCGATTGCCATATTAGATAACTCTCCTTTTCTGCTTTCGCCCTTAACGTAGGTGCGATTGATTGTGGTGGGTGTGTTTGTAGCCATAAGGCTCTTGATCTCGTACTTCTGTCCGCAGACAGTGCATTCCATCTTATTGAATCCGAGATCAAAATCAATAAGACCATTGCATGGCATTTCTATACCATGTCTTTTGACCCTTCTAGTACAATAGCACTTCTTAGGGTCTAAGATAACGACAGACGGAAAGTCACATAAGATTGGGCCAAAGTTTCTTCTTATAACCCACTGCTTAGGTGTAGCGATTCCTACATCTGTCATGGCAATCTTTCTTCTTCTGAAGACGATATCTAAGATATCAAAGATCTGATCGCCATAATCTATTATACTGTCTTTGTCTATTCTGAGACCAACCTCATCCAATGCTATTGCACCAGACTGAGTCACATCATAGACTTTGGTACAGTATGGTTTAAGAACATGCTGAACGTTGAACTCGTCCTTGTTGTTCTTAAATCCTTCTAGAGAGGTGCTTATCTTAGCACCGAACTGAGGGAATTCAACAGATGAATAGAACCTTCTATTAGTTCCACCGATCTCTGTCTTGAACCCTCTGCTTTCCATAAACTCATCCAGAAGATGATACTTTTCTATCGGATGAGTTGTTAGAGTTGGTGAGACAGCTACATCCTCGATGAACTTGATGTCCTGAGGAGTGAACCATCTCGCTAATGGAGGACTCTGCCAAGAATCATACCAACGAATCATCTGATCATCGATAGACATCTCTGGATCGAATCCATGCGTTTCTTTATACTTAGCCACAGGGTCAAAGTATATTTTATCGAGGTCTTTATTCACTCTCATTATACTTCCTCCCCCATCGCTTTGTACTGAGCAAGTCTAGCATTGATATTGTACTCAGTCAATGCATCCTGCTGTTCGTCAGTAAGCTGACTTGCTAGATCCTTAGTAGGATCAAACAAAGGTTTACCATATATGTCCTTAATTACTCCGTTGTCATCTGGAGCTATAGGAGCTGTACCAACTATCGGTGGACACGGATCAGCATCTCTTATTGGTGCATTATAGTCAACTCTACAGTTGCCAGTTCTGAGCTTATCTAAGAAGGCTCTCTTTCGCATCTCATAGTTGACTTTAAGCTTATTAGTAAGATACTGTTCAACCTGAGGACCATTAAACAGCTCAGGATGATTCTGATAGTCGTACGCCAGTTTTACATCCCTTCTATCGCCAAGCTGAGTTGGCAGAGTATTCATATCGAACCTTATATTCGGATCAATACCACTCAGATAGAAGGAACGTGTGTATTCTTTTGGTGACATATAGCAACCCGCTTTCCAACGAGTCATATGTCTCTTATAATCCTTCAGATAATAGGTATTGTAAACCCATTTCATATATGGATCATCAACGCCATTCGTCAGGATCGATTCGTACGATGTAGCAAGTGCTTCTGGCGGTGGTGCACATACTACATCAAAGATATATCGTGCCATCTGCTTTTCATATTCTGATCTACGACAATTGTCATAGAAGTGCAGACGGGACTGATATTCTGCAACGTCGTGAGACTTGCTATACACAATCTTATGAGTACCAGTCTCTGGGTCGTTTGGTTGTGTTAAGAGAATTTCATCTCCTTCTTCTGTAAGAACAGATACGCTGACTCCAGACTCTTCAACTCTCTGGAAGTTCTCATCATAAGTGTAATCCATAAACTTATGATCTGCTTCGTATCTCATCTGCTGAAGATCCTCTTGAGATGGGAACATACGTCTTAATGTTTCCTCAACCTGTTTTGTCCAATCTTCAACAGATACATTTTCTGGTCGGCCCCACATCATGGTTCCTCTCCAGTAGTTCTTCATAGTCTGCATTTGAGCTTCCTGAGCTTTTCTGATCTCTTCAGCCTGCTCATTGTTCATCTGCATTCCGCCAATACCCATACCCATGCCAAACATATTGTATCCCTGCTGAGCCTGAGAGATATAAGAACCTCCCAACGGATTATAAGTTGTGGCCGCAGCGTTTACTATTGGATTGGAATACGGCATGGATGTTGCTGTCTTCTGTGTCATACTGCTCTGCTGTCTTGCTATGTTCTGCCAGTTTGAGGCAGTAGAATCGCTTGATACACAAGACATTCCTTCGCTTTCCTCTTCATTGTCGAACGAGAAGTTTGATTCATCATTCAACTCATTCAGACCATCTAAAGAGAAATCTACATCTTCTGTCGGCTTTGGTGAACCATACATCTCTTCTTCGATGTATGATTTGCTTGACTGTAGCAGTCTCGCTTTTCTTTCAGCTCTTCTCTTCTTTTCTTCATCTAACATAACTGAAGCTGTCGGTGGAGCTGACTTTTCTTTAAGTTTGTTTAATGTCACATTATCATTCCTTTCATGTATTTGTATGTCTGAATAGTAGTAAGGTTGTGCCATTGGCCATTTGGCGCATCCCTAGTACACTCGCCACTATAATATATAACTTACACTTTGTTTGCGATAACTACTTAGTAACAAGCCTGGATGGGCATGATAAGAAAGTGAGTGTGAATGCACATGGAAAAATTAAGAGATATGATGATGGACTCTCTCACCCCGTTTCATAAGAAGCGGTCTCGTTATGAGAAAGGTGGAAGAGGTATTCCGTCAGTAACAGAGATCCTTGGTTACATAGATAATCAGGGTCTTATTGATTGGGCGAATGCCATTGGTCGAAAGGGCCAAAACAATAAAGACATAGCAGCGAAGGCTGCTAGATATGGAACCGCTACTCACTCAGCTATAGAGAACTACCTTAAGGAAGGTTACGATACAGGGTTTCTTGATAACTCTTCATTCAAAGCTTTTCTTAAGTGGTGGAATGGAATCAATAGCTGTCACAAAGTGGTAGTATTAGGACAGGAAGAAGCTCTTATAACTGAGCTCTTTGCTGGCACATATGATCTGCTTATCTCTATAGATGGAAAGATCTATATGGTCGACTTCAAGACAAGCAATCATGTTAACTACAAATACTTCATGCAGTTGGCTGCCTACAGATATCTGATATACAGACTCAAAGGCATCAGCATTGATGGAGTAATTATTCTTCAGCTTGGTAAAGGTCCTAATGCAGGATTCACCGAGTTCCCTCTGGACTTCAACATTCCAGATCATTACAACTTCATAGAGAACTGTATGAATGCTTTCGTAGGAGCTCTCTACACATATCATAGTGCAGAGCCTCTGAAGGATCAGTTCAAAGACGTATTCTATGAGATCAACAAAAAATAAGTAAGGGGAGTCAATCGACTCCCCTTATCTTTATACCCATTCAGCATCAGAAATCATCTTGTTCTCGACAAGCAGCTTCTTAAGCTGACGTTTAATCTGACCATACGATCTAGTCTTTGTGGGATCATAGTCAATCCCAATCGCACAGCACATGGCCTGATATCTATCAGTGCAGTTTCTTTCGGCATCCTGATATGCATTATATGCTGCTGCGGCAAGATTGACATCATATATGACTTTCTCACTAGCTTTTTTGAGATGCTCAATCTCTTTCTTCATAGCTTCGATTGTAGCGATGTGTCTCTCATCTGCCGACTTGAAGTTGTCGGCAACTTGCTTAGATTTCTCGAGAGCTTCATTCTGAGTCTTAATGATGCTCTCAAGCTTAGCAATTGTATCCTCGAGATCCTTGACTTTCTTGTCGTAATCTGCAGGGATGTTCTTCTGCTTCTCAAGAACCTGTTCTAGTTCCTCTCTCATCATAGCTTCTCCGCAAGCCTGATCTGAGAGTTTCTGGTTCTCTTCGGCAAGCTCGTTTCTCTCTCTACGGAATTCATTTCTTTCCTTTTCAAGCTCCATATACTGATCCTGAAGCTTGTGGAGTTCTGTGTTATCCTGATAGAGTTTGAACGCTTTTGGGTCTTGCTCATAGAGATAGCTTAAGATACGGTTTATGTTGTATCCTCTCTCTACGTAGGTCATCTTGAAATCCTCAAGAAGAACCTGTTCCACAGCAGTTTGGTTCATTGTGACTGGAACTGATTCTACTGCTGATATCGGAAAGGTTATGATCTGACCGTGATCCAGGTAAGATATAGCGTTTATATTCTTTGCCAGGATCTCTGGTGTGCTTGGAATCGCACTACGGCGATTTCCAGTGATTGACCCGATTATGCCAGGCTTACTACATAATGGTAAGCCTCTAGCCAGAGTACCATCACACCATACGACGAATATGGGACGATGAGATCCAGCTATGAGTTCGTTCTCGATGTCTTCTTTGTCATCAAAGACACCTGTTGTGATAACAACATCGCCTGGTTTGATCAGACATCTGTTGTACTGTTTCACCATATTCTTATTCAGGATAAGGTGAGGCTTGTTTCTTTTACCCATATCGGGTAACTGAACCCTCTTGGGTGTTTCTACCTCGAGAGTCTTTACTTCAGTTTTATCTTCAACAACGGCGGGAACTGGTGGCTGTTCTATAACTACTGGTTCTATAATTGAAATCTCCGATTCAGTAGTTTCTTCAATCACTTTAGCAGCCTCTTCGTTCTTGTCAACGTCATTGAGAACTGTTGTTGACTCAACTGGAGTAGTTTCCCTAACACCAACTTTACTGGTTCCTATGTAGTTAGTGTTAGCTTTTTTGTTCTTCTTCTTTCTTGAATGCATAAAGCAATCCTCCTTTTAAGTAATTAGCATAGTCATCCATGCTTACTATAATAGTATATAACCATAGATACTTACCAAGGCCAGAACTTCTAAGTAATCAGAAAAGGAGGAATCGTATGTTTTACAGTAACCCAAACGCTACCAGACCTACTCTGGTAGAGATACATACAGCAGATATTCACTTTGGAGCAATGGATCCAAAGGTTCAATATGATCTCTTAACTAAAGGGATTCTCGACAAGCTTCAGAATATACAGTTCGATCTGTTCTGTATCAACGGAGACTTGTTTCATCATAAGTTCATGAGTAACTCGGATGCGGTATTATATGCATCCATGTTTGTAGACAATATCGTACAGCTCTGTAAGAGAAATAGAGCTGCTCTGATCTTACTTCATGGTACTGCGTCTCATGATGCTAACCAGTTAAAACTATTCTATCACTACCTCGCAGATACTACACTCGAGATGTACATAATAGAAACAGCTACATTCGTTTCAACACACGGTAAGAAGATACTCTGTCTCCCAGAGGAATACAATAAGGGTAGAGATTACTATCTAAACCTCTTGGAGTGGAGCGGTTCATACGATAGTGTATGTATGCACGGAAATCTTAAGGGTGCTATCTTCGGTTGCGACAAAGAAGATCTCGACACAACAAAGAACCCTACATTCGATATCAACTCATTCCAGTTCTGTAAGGGTCCTATCATTGCAGGACATGTACATGTGTCTGGCTGTTACCAAAGTCATATGTACTATTCAGGAAGTCCTCTTAGATGGCAGTTCGGAGAAGAAGAAACTAAGGGCTTCTTGATAGTTATACACGACCTCGACTCTACTTACTATACAGTGCAAATGGAAGAAGTTGTGTCGTTCAAGTACAATACTATCAATCTGGATGAGATGGTTAACTATGATCCTAAGGATGTAATCAAGTATCTAACGGACCTGAAAGCTACTGGTGTAGACTATATCAAAGTCAAGTTCACTAAGGGTGGTCCAACTGTAGATGCTCTTAAGGTATACTACAAGATGAACAATGAGATTACTATAGATGCTTCGGATGTTCAATTCCAAGAGACTATAAGAGAGAACCAAAAGGTGAGCGAAGAGTATGCTAAGTATTCATATATCTCCGACAAGAATCTTACTCCTAATGATATCATAGTACGATACATCAATGATGAGAAAGGTTGTGAATTCATCACTGTAGATGAGCTCGTCAAGTTACTCAGTTCAATCGATTAAGGGGAGTTTATCTCCCCTTCATAACCTGAATCAGATATATACTATCCATGAGTATAAAACTATCATCTTAGAAACATACAAGTAATCATATGAATCCTAAATTGGAGGAGGCATACACATATGCGAGTTAGAACCGCAGGTAAAACAATCGAACCAATGGCCTCTGAGGTGAAGATACCTCAGAGACTTTCAATAACACTTTTGGATATAATCTGTTCTTATATGATAACAGATAACAAAAACATTCGTCGTAAGGGATATACAAATATCCTCATGGCGATGAACACATTAGACCTTAGCATCTATACAGATGATGCATACTTATTACGTTTCGACTTCATTAAGACTGCTCTTAAGGCAAGAGTCGATAACGGCTTAACCAATCAGGCTCTCGTAATGGACTATATAGAAAACAATCTTGGAGATCTCTATAAGGAGATTGAACTTAGAGAGCTCAATAATAAAGAGATAGACTACATCAATCAGACAATCTCAAACATGCTTGACAATGTAGTCTTCGCACGTAATATAATGTCCTTTGAGTCTATAGCTCAGAGGTTTAAAGAAGCTAGTCCTAACCAGAAACCGTCTATAGTTAAAGAGTGGAAAGGACTTGTTGATGAAAGTAAGAATGCCATTCGTCAGCATCGTATAGAGAAGACTGACGAACAGATGTATTCACTGCAAGAGGGTGTATTCGAAGATTACGTAATGTACACTCACGCAGATTTATCTAGCCCGTGTAACAAACTTGCCACAGGTATGATTGGATTCAATGTCCTTTTAGGGGGTGGATTCCAGTCTGATAGAATATATGGTATCTTTGGACTGCAGGGTGAAGGTAAGTCATCAACTTTAGTTAACTTAGCATATCAGATCAAGATGTATAACAGAGGGTATAAGTGTAAAGACCCGACGAAGACACCTTGTGTAGTATATTTGACAATGGAAGATCATCCTAAGGAGACTCTGTCACGTCAGTTCTCGATGGTAACAGAACAGGGTAGTCTTATCGATCATGACGTTAATGAGTCAATTCAGCTTATGAGACAGGGTGGTCTCGAGGTAACTCCAGATAACCCGATTGATATCATAGTCAAATATAAACCTAATGAGTCTGTAGACACATCATATATCTATGACTTAGTAGACGATCTTGAAGAGATGGGATATGAAGTTATCTGCGTGATACTTGACTATCTCAACAGAATTCGTTCAGTCAATAAATTTAGTGCGTCCGAAGAAAGACTCAGACTTGGTGCTGTTGTAAATGAGCTTAAGACTATAGGAACAGAACTCCACATCCCAGTCATTACAGCAGCTCAGTTCAATAGAAGTGCTAATAAGAATATAGACGAAGCTAGAGAAAGCGGAACAGACGATCTTGTCAATCTTCTCGGAAGAGATAATATAGCTGAGTCTATGAAGATACTTGACAACCTCGATGCGGCATTCATGATAGTGCCAGAGTTCGATATCAATCATCATAAGTATCTCGGTATCAAGTTAGCAAAGAACAGATACCAGGTTGATTTAGAGTCTCCTCTTATCAATACTAAGAAGAGATGTATTCATCATCCATACACAAACAACTTCTCTATGCGTCTTGCAGAAGATGTATTATCAGGAGTGCCAGTTCATAAGAAGACACTCGTAGAGATGCAGATGTGTGATGAAGAAGGCATTGTAGTAGACGACAATGCTATCATTCCAGATAACAGCAATAGATTCAACTCTGCTGTTACAGAGTCTACAAAGAAGAATCTCCTCAAAGAAGCAGGTATCAAGGATACAAGTAAGACTACAGTAGTAGGTAATACTGTCGTACCTAATCTTGATAATATGACTGAGGAAGAGAAAACGAAGTACAAGAAGAAAACGTCAAAGAGTAAGAGTGCAACTAAGTGCACTCTCACACCTGATAGATATTCGTTCTTGTATACATTGACTCAAGACCCATTGGGATCTATCAATCAGAGATTTGTAGATGACTTCAACAAAGAGTTTAATACAAACTATGGTGTCGATATGTTCCCATACATAGCTAGTACTAGAGAAATCAACCGTCTTAGAAAGGTGGAAGGTTCTCAGTATGAAGATATGAAATGCAAGAAGGGTGAACTATATACACCTCTCTTCAGGGTAGTAGAACAGAGAAATCTGTTTGAGATATTGACTCCACAAGAGTATGCGGCTTCACGTTGCAGAAGCTGATTGATTGTATGAGTCAATGAATGACTTCTCGGAGCCATTGATACTACTAAGGGCTTGAGACATTTGAGACTTTGAGATAAGACGAACTTCACGGAAGTTGAAGTCTTTGACAGACCAAATGTCATTGAGCCATAGTATAATGTAATAGAGCTCTCCGTTTCCATAGAGGAAATCGGCTAAGAGCTTAGGTCTAAAACGATATCTGAGGTACTCTTGCTCAGATAACGTGACCTTGGTAGACATATCTTTCAGATCCTGTATATAGTCTGACATGACATTGTATACATCGAACTCGATGTGATGTGCTGTATCGGGCTCTAACAGAGAAAGATAGTAGTATGACAACTGACCAGACGGCTTAGCATTAACGAAGTCGTCTAAAGTACAAGTTCTTGAAGGAACTTGCTGTGCGGAATTGACGTAGGTAGATGAGTTATTGTACTTCATTCGTAACACCTCCCGATGATCTGTACGTTGTTTATATTACCGCCTACAAAAGCAACTAAGAACTTAGTGCCTTTAGGGATGAACTTGTCTTCATAGGCGAGCATAATCTCTCTAGGTATCTTAAGGTCTAGTGTTATCTCACTAGACATCTTGCTAGTGGATAACCAGGTAAGGTCTTTATTCATAATATAAGATCTATTAACTACTACAGTTCTTCCAACCTCTGTTTCAAAAGGCACCAATGCCTTGATATAGAATGGATGTTTAACTGTAGGGTTTTCATACTTGTTTACTTCTTCGTACAGGATAGCTTCTTGTACGTAGTTGTACTTCGAGTATTCCATTCAATCACCTCCAGGATAACTTATTAGATGGTTCTGGAGACACAATAAGGAGGAACCTATATGGCTATGCTTTATACACTTGATTATTCTCCATTTAAGAAGCTTACACCAAGTCAGTATAAAAAGGGTATACCGAGTCTGGACAGTTATACTGGTATAGAAGGACTGTTACAGTCGGTAAGACCAAAAGATCGTGAAGCTATCAGAACAGTACTCACATATGATCCATCGATCATATTCATGGATATCATGTACTATGCTGGTATTGGAACCAGTAATGGTATCGTCGTAGATAATGATACTATGAGACCATTACCTTACAATGGAAACAAGCTCATGAGATATCCTGCTGTTATCGGCGGATGCGGAAACATGAACATAGTCAACTTCGATCCTATCTTCAACCTTAAGATGATGGAGATAGTCTTCACTGTGTATATCACTAAGATATCTGCAGAGAGAAACATAAGCATCAAGTCATTCTATATATACGGACGTCAGAACCAACTTAAATCTGGTGAGTTGTGTTTAGACGACTATAAGGGAACTAAACTAGTTTCGGATCAATTCATGACTGATACTGTATGCTATATCAATCTGATGATGCAGATTGAGGGTGTAGACAGAGAAACAGCATACAATCAGTGTGCGGCTCTTGACAACTACATCGTTTGCTCAAAGAAGATGAAAGGACGTCATTATGAATGATTATGGATCACTGAACACTAATCAGCGTAGAGTGTTCGACGCAGCTATGGAATGGTGGAAAGGTGCTCGATCTGAACCGTTCGAGATCTCTGGACCACCAGGCTCTGGCAAGACATATCTGATAAACACTATAGTCGATTACCTCGGTATAGCTAGAGAAAAAATAGCTCCACTCGCATACACTGGAGCGGCCGCAATCAATATGAGAGTTCATGGAATGGAGAACGCTAAAACTGCTCATTCATGGCTCTATCTTCCAGTAATGCAACAGCTAGTCGACGAAAATGGTAAACCTATCATAGATCCAAGAACTGGTAAGCAAAAAGTGGTGATAAAATACGTCGAAAGAGAATCACTACCAGGTATAGATCTCTTGATAATAGATGAGGGTGGCACTATACCACCCAACATGAGAGCTACTATAGAGAAACATCATATACCAACCATAGTAGCAGGAGATATAGATCAATTGCCACCAGTACATGGTAAGCCTGCGTATCTGAATGATCCCCGCAAGATTCACTTCCTAACGGAGATCATGAGACAGGCTCAGGATAGTGGTATAGTCTATATCTCTCAAATGGTAAAAGATGGAAGACAACCGCATTGTGGACTCTGGAAAGATGCGCTTGTCATCCATCGAAATCAGCTAACCTTAGATATGCTCTTAAGGTCAAAGATTATACTATGTGGCAGAAACGTCACTAGAGACTATTATAATGACTTCATGAGAGCTACCTATGGTTTTGCAGGACAGCTACCAATGTATGGTGAGAGGGTAGTATGTCGTAAGAACAACTGGAATGTCGTCACTCCAGATGGAATCAATCTCACCAATGGTCTTTTAGGTATGTGTATAAATGACCCAAAGTATACATATGATAGAAAGCATGATTCTTTCGTCTTAGACTTTGCACCAGATATGAGTACTGGTGTAACGTCTAATGTATTCCACGGTCTCGACTGTTCATACACATACTTCACATCGGATGCTAAAGTCCGTGAGAAACTACGAAACGATCCCGAAATAAAGACTGAAAGATTTGAGTTTGGATATGCCATTACTACCCACATGTCACAAGGCTCTGAGTACGACAATGGTATATACATAGAAGAATCACTCAACAAGAGCATAGATCACAAACTTAACTACGTTGGAGTTACACGCTTCAGAAAGTTTTGTATCTATGTAAAAGAGTGATGTATTCTTCTAACAAACTCACAACAATATAGTATGGCGGTGCAGCTATGCACTATTAGACTCTCACAGCAGTTCTCTATGTTAAAATGGACAGTTATGAGTCTAGACGAGCGATTCTTTAAGAGTTGAATCTTAAGCAGTTACCGCCACCACCTTTCCGTAGTGGAAATGTCCACTACGGATAAGTTGTCTTAAAACAACTTTTGGCTACATATCATACCTTTGAGTCAAGAACAATACTAAGACTCAGAAAGGAAATCGAAACAATGAGCGATAACATTGTAAACCCCTTTGGTATTGTGAATCCTGTATCTGGTGAAGTAACCGAACAGGAAGTTAATCCTACCAAAGAGGATCTCAAACTTATCAAAGAAAAGGAAAAGAGACTGGCAGAAGAGGCTAAGAAGAACCTCAAGACAGTCAAAGTTGCAGATGGTACAGCAACAACTAAGAGACCTGCTAAGAATAAGAGAGCTCCACAGGCTCCAGTAGTAGCAGGTAAACCACAACAGCAGAATGTTCCTCAGAAGCCTAAGCAGATACAGTCTGTAAAAGAGTATCTTGTGTGCTTTGTATTTGAGGGACAGGATATGACTGAACCAGACTGGACACGTTCCAGATGGATAACTGCAGAAGGAAGAGGTTTATGCTTTGCTAAGACAGTAAGCATGATTCATGATATAACCTCTGAAAATGAAGACTTCTATGATCCTATCGATTATGAGGAGTCATTCGTGTTATGCACGGGAGTCAAGTATGAAGAGAAGGTTCCGCTCCTTCAGTTCATCAGACTCTGCATCGAGAAAGAAGCCAAAGCAATAGACAAGTATATGCTTGACTATATGCAGGCAGTCCTCAAGTCATACGAAACTGGTTCGTTTGAACCTATTGACGAATGGGTCAAGGTTAACAATGATACACCTTGTACTCCACAGGTTCAGCAGACCATGTATACATCACTTGAGGGTGAAGATATAAACTAAACTAGCCAAGGAGGACACTAATATGGCACAGAACAACAAACCAAGACAGCCTCGTAAGACGTGGTTTGATAACCAGGCCGAGAGGAAAGGACAGAGGTTTCTGGACGGTTGGGCCAATGGTCAGGACAGAGACTTCATATTACCAGATAAAAAGATAAGAGCCATCGATAATATCCTGAGAGATATTAAAGATGGCCAGATAAATCAGATTAGGGATATAACTCCAACAAGGTTACTTAACAAGGACCTTCTGTATTCCATCACGCAGGTATGTAAAGCGAGACTGGATTATTTTAACCGTATGTATAATGCGTTTGTTATGCTCGACATGGTAAGCTACTGCGTTCTGACACAGAAACGGCTTTATGAACTGACAGAAGGAATAACAGACGTAGATGAAAAAATGAAGCATCTTGAAAAGATTGGTGTTGACAGAAACTATATTTGGCTCGTCGGCACTATGCCTTTAGACGGAGCATATGATCCCATGACCAACACTTACAAAGGTGGTATACCTTATACAAGAGAGCTTCAGCAAGCACACAATCACCCAGCATATCAAACGCAGATATGGATGGCTGAGAGGTATAAAACCATGTATAAGATCATGTACAATATCTTCTCAAAAATCTATGATGGTGTGGCACATAACACGCTCAAACAGTCGGATATAACATTTTATGAGCAGATTCAGTCAGCAATGAAAAACGCTGAAGAGCATAAGTTCCCAAATGGAATGAAGGTGCCGCTTGACTTCAATGTGCTGACTGGATACGACTACATGCTTTAACCAGGCACTCAACTTATCTATAATACTAACCAAAGGAGGTTAATAGTTATGGATAAAGCAAAACTTATAGCTCTTAGAAAAGAGCTTCATCAGCTTACCAATATAGCTAGAAAGAATCCCGATCAGAAGATAGATGTACCGCTCATCATAGCAATCGATCACGGTACTACTGTAATCGACGAGATCGATAGTTGTATAATGTGGGATGATGATAACGAAGTATTGTACTCAATCGAGTACAATAACAACGTGAACGACAAGCTGTACAATATCTGCCCGATGAGAATCAGAGCATTTCAGTACAGCACGATCGTTTCAGTAACTGCGAGAGCAGATCTGAATATGCTTATGGACTTCTTCGACTCAAAGATTTCTGACGGAATCACGAATGAGACTACTAAGGAGAAGTACAGAAAGGCATACATGGATATGAGAGATCCGAGAACCTTCGCTGCAGGACATCCTAGTCCGTCTACTTCAAAGGATCTTCCTTTGAATCAGGTAGATAGATTCAACGAAGACTTCCCGCTCATGAATCCATCAGCTATCATGGCAAACCTCGAGAACTCAAATCCTGAGGTATAAACACAATAACAATTGTATACAATAGAGGGGTACGAGAGGATCCCTCTTGTATAAATCAAAATTCTTTTAAGGAGGACATCGACAATGATGTACAATTCTGTTTTCAACACACCCAACGGAGGAATCTATCCTTCAACAGTAATCAACCCCGTTAATGAGAAGCCTCAGGTTTCTACTCTTAACGAAAAGGAAGAGAAGATCCTCGCTTCAACAGGCGGAAACGAGTTCGTTTTCACAGAGGAAGAAATGGCAGTAGCTCACTGCAACCACGCTCCATCAAACAACGGCCAGAATGTTCTGGAAGTAGAAAGCGATGACGGAGTTGTTGCAAAGTTCCGTTGCAGACGCTGCCACACTACATTCGAAGTGGACAGAAGAATCACTGAGAGTGATGTAAGCAAGGTGTGCGAGGTAATGCATAATATACTCAACACCATCAAAACATATCTTGGATCTGAGATCTCACCTCAGTTCGCAAGAGACGTGTTCAGCATTGATGCAGCTTTCCCGAAGCTGCCTAAGCTCTACTCACAGGCTAAGAAGAGCATCGAGCAGAAAGTCGCTGCACTCAATCAGCAGTTCCAGTATGCAAATCCTGGTGCTTACTTCGGCCAGGCAAATCCATACCAGACTGCATTCGCAAACGGTCTGAACAGTCCGTCAGCACAGTACCAGTACAACCAGTACGCTGCAGCTGCATATCCTACCTTCAATGGTAATGGAATGCCTCAGCAGATGTATGGTTACGCAGGACAGCCTGGAATGCCTGTAAATCCATATGCAGCTCAGACACCTCAGATGGTAAATCCTTATGCTCCTCAGCAGGGATATGCACCTTCTCCTGTTGGCGGTCTGATGACTGCAGAAAATCCGCTGTATACTTCACAGACTAGCGGAGTAGCTCCTGAGGGTACTGGAACTTATTCAGTTCCTGCTCCCAACTCAGGAATGATGTTCAACAGCGTTGTTCCCTCAAACGTAAATGTTGCTCCTGCAGCTCCTATGGCAGGTACAACAACACAGGCAACACCTCAGATGAACATCCCTACAGTAGGAAGTCCTGCACCTGCACTTCCTCCTGTAACAAACCCTACACCTGCAGCTGCTCCTGCTCCTAATGTAGCAACTCCTGTAGGTAACACAAGCACAATCACACTGTAATTCATATTGCCCTATAGGGAGGTGAGAGATTCTCTCACCTCCTTATTTTTATCGATCCTACAACAACACTATAATCAAATTAGAAAGGATTGATGCTACAATGGCAACAGTGAAAAAGAAGAAGACCGAATCCCTTGAAGAACAAATCAAGAATTATGGGTCGCAGATCAAGGAGATTAATGATATTGTCGATCAGGTTCGACAGACTCCTGATGTGTATATAGGACCTTTAGGAAATAAGGGATTCCTAACGATGATTAGAGAGATCTTTCAGAATGCTCTTGATGAGATACTGAAGGGTGTAGCTCTTGATATGAATATATCGCTCACATTCGATGAGCGCACTAACGCGGTGACTGTTGCAGATCATGGTCGTGGAATACCTCATGGTATGATAGGCAAGATCTTCGGTCAGACGCATACAAGTTCCAACTATGAAAAACAGCCTGGTGTATATTCTGCTGGAAAGAATGGTTGTGGCGGTGCTGTCACAAACATGCTTTCTCATAGTATGATTATAGATTCATACGTTTTAGGCGAAGGCCGACACGCCGAATTCGTAGAGGGACATCTCTGGAAGAAAGGCGAGGTAGCAATCCCCAAGAAGGATTGCAAAGGGAAACAGGGATCAGTGATCACATTCATTCCATCTGAGACATGTTTAAACGTTGACAAGTTTAGTTTGACTTGGGAGAATGTGCATGACTTGGTTGCTTCCATAGTTCCGTTGGCACCAATAGGAACAACTTGTTCATTCGATGGAGTGGACATGAATGGAGTTATCCATCACGAGGATATAGTCAATCAAGATGGGGTGATAACCCATTTGATCAACATGACCCAGAATCCGTTCATTGCTCCTATCGTTGTACAAAACGATAATGGAACAATGAAGATGGATTTATGTTTGACGTACGATACAAGTGTCGAGAACAACTTTGAAGACTATCAGAGCTTCAACAACACTTGTCCTACTGAGGGCGGAAAGCATCTTGATGGTGCACTCGATGGAGTAGTACGATTCTTCAAAGAGTACATGAACAAGATATACCTTGTAAACGTAAAAAGCAAGGTTAAGCTCGTATGTGGAATCAACGACATCAAACAAGGACTCAAACTGGTCATAAGTACATTCCATCTCTATGCTATGTATACTGGCCAGAGTAAGGAGATACTCAGCAATGAGGATATCTTCCCATTCGTTTCGCAGACTACTTATGAAGGTCTTCAGGCTTGGAGTCAGAACAATACTACTGATCTTCAGAACCTGTGTAAGTACTTCAGAAGCATAATCGAACTTAGACTGAAGCAGGATAAGGACAAGGTGAAGTTGGCAAACTCTTTTAAGTCATCGATCCTTTCGGGCTATCCTGATAAGTTCAAGAAACCTAATATGAAGAAAGGTTTCGAGTTGATTATAGTTGAAGGAGATTCAGCTTTCGGTTCTGCAGAGAACTCGAGAGACAATAACACTCAGGGTATCTACCCCATAAGAGGTAAGTTACCTAATGCCTTCGAAAAGCCAGCGAGCGTAATCTTCCAAAACGAAGAGGTAGCATCCATCTTCCAAATCATAGGTGGAGGCTACGGTAAGAACTTCGATATATCAAAGGTCAACATATCAAAGCTTATATTCATGGCTGATGCTGACCCTGATGGTAAACATATCTTGACACTTCTCCTCAGGCTGATCGCACTGTATGCGAGACCGCTTTTGGAGGCAGGTATGGTTTACGCGGCAATACCGCCGTTATTTGGAGTTCCTATGGGTAAGGATAAGTACAAGTACTTTGTCGATAAGAAGGACTACTATCAGTATATACAGAAGAAGTTCTCTACAGACAATGTCCTTACCGATATCAACGGAAAGGCTATGAGTACAAAGAGTATCGTAGACCTTCTCGACAGAACAGATAACTATATCAGCGTTCTTGAGAGTACTGCTACTAACTATGCAATTGATCCTAGTCTGCTTGAGAGTATCTTAATCAATAAAGATCTCTCACCCAAGAAGTTCAAGTCTGCTATAGAAAAGCAGTATAGATTCATGAATGTACGTACTGAGAACGGTATAACTGTTCTTGATGGTTTGGCTGGAAACAAAGCACATCTGGTATTCCTTACACCTCGTCTCTTAGCAGCGTGTGGTATGGTTATGAGTTATTTGAACGCTAATGAACCGTACTACAGACTCAATGGAGAAGTGGTGTCACTGTATGGACTCAGAATTGCATTCGGCAAATACGAACCATCACATCTGCAGAGATTTAAAGGTCTCGGCGAGATGAATGCTAAGATGCTTGGTATAAGTACATTAAGACCTGACGGAGATAGACTTCTTGTTAGATACACGTTTGAGGATATCAATCGTGAGATCAATGAGATGAGAAAGCTCAATGATAACAAGGAACTTCTCCTCAAGGGTATTGGAAAGATACCTAGACAGGACATCTTAGGATAACCAATAGAAGGTGTGGAGCAATCCGCACCTTCTTTTTTGTGCGTAATATTTTAATGACAATCCTACATATATATAATCGAACCCAATTGGGCGATATTAAAATACATCCAAAGGAGAGTATCATTATGAACAACAACAGAAACCCTAAGTACAACAAGAAAGGCTATTCAAAGCCTAACCCGAACACCACAAGAGTAGCAAAGTATACTACGGCTGAGTTCGAACTTGGTTCTTCTGACAAGTACGACTCTATAATCGACACACTTATTGCTATCATTGATTCATGCAGCTTCGACTGCTGCGCTATCACTGCTAAGATGAGAAAGTCCGCTTTCTTTGACAGCTCTGAATCAAAGGGAATGATCGACCTCGGCGAGATCAGAGAGTTCAACAATGATACAAAGAAGTTCACTGTATCTATGCCTACAGCTACATATACAAAGCTTAAGGACGTCATCAACAACGGCAGTCTTAAGATCGTACCTGCAGTGAGACTCAACAAGGACACTGGTGAAGTTAAGTTCATCTCTTGCTTCGAAGCTGTTCTTCCTTCCACTGCAAACGAATAAGACAACTTCTATCATTTCAAAACCATCCTTATATAGGAATTCGGTGGAGGTCCCTAGTGGCCTCCACCAATTCCCGTGTCTGTTGTATATTATAGAGAGGTAATAAAGGAGTTTGGTCAGAACTCTACAATAATCACACAAGGAGGTTACAATATATGCCAGAAACAATAGTAGAAAGGAATATGCTCAGTCAGTATCACGGAGATTATAGAGCGTTTGCTCTGTACTGTGAGATGCAGAGAAGTGTTCCTAATATGAATGACGGACTTATACCAGTACACAGAAGAACTGTGCACTGTGCATGGGAGTATTGTCATGCGTACTATCGGGAGAATGAACGCCCGAACCTTATGAAATGCGCCAATGTGATCGGAGCTACAATGTCACACGATCACCCACATGGTGATGCTGGTATACAAACAGCGCTCTATACAATGATAAACTGGTATCAGACTAAGTATCCTCTGTTCCTTGGACAGGGAAACTTTGGTAACACCTTTACCAGTACTGGTGCTTCACCACGATATACTGAGGCTACAATTTCAGCATTCTGCAGGGATGTAGTACTCGATGAAGTTATGCAGTTCAAAGATGTAATCGATTGGACTCCTAACTATGACAAGAGAAGCTTGGAACCATTATACTTACCTACTAAGGTTCCGCTTCTTCTGTTAAATGGCTCAATGCATATGAGCGTTGGTGATAAGGTTGATGTACCTTCACATAATATCTGTGAGGTAATTGATGAGACTATCAAACTTATCAAGGACCCTAATCACCAGGTAGTTCTTATACCCGATCACACTCAGGCTTGTGAGATCATAGATACAGACTGGAAGGAAATGTCTAGAACTGGTTATGGCTTATACAAAGTAAGAGGTGTGATAGAGATTAAGGAGTACTTCGGTAAGACTAAGAAGTATAAGGGACGTACTGTTCTTGCTATACGTAGTTGTCCTAATCTCACTTATCTCGGAAACATCATAACTTCTATCGAAAAGCTTGTTAAGGACAATAAGCTTATCGGTATAGAAGATATCGAAGATGAATCAGGCATCGACGATATGAACTATATTCTCGTTCTCAGACCTGGTGTAGATCCCAACTTCGTTAAGGAGAGTATCTATACAAACACCAGACTTCAGAACACATTCCGTCTCTATCTGAAGGTATTCGTAGACGATGGAATGTATGTATCTACTAAGAGAATGAACTACACAGAGTATCTCACACACTTTATCGATATCAGACGTATCACCAAGCAGAGATACTACTGCCACAAACATCAGAAGATTCAGACTCGTCTGCATGTAGTAAACAACTACATCTGGGCTTTTGAGTCTAAGAAGGTTACTGATGAGGTTCTTAACCTTATTCGTAAGAAGAAAGTTGTCGATGATGCAGAGCTTATAGAAGATCTGATTAAGAAGTTTGGCTTCACTGATCTTCAGGCTAAGTTCATAATCGACATGGAAGTCAAGAAGCTTTCACAGGGCTGGTATCTTAAGTTCAAAGAAGAGAAGGAACAGCTTGATGCAGAGGCTAAGATATGTGCAAACATCATCGCCAATGACGATGTACTCGATCAGATCATTATAGATGAGCTTGAAGATATCAAGAAAAAATATGGCGATAAGAGAAAGTGCAGAGTTATCTCTGCTGCAGAAGCATCTGGTATTCCTCAGGGTATCTTCAAGATATCTCTGTCAGAACAGAACATGCTCAAGAAGTTCGGACCAGAAGAGAATATAACTGGAACCAGATCTGGTGATAGAGTTAAGTTCCTTATCAAGGGAGACAACTCTAAGAATATACTTCTCTTCGGCAACAAGGGAAGAGTATACAATATTCCGCTGTCGAAGATTCCGTTTGCGGATAAGTCTTCTCCTGGTACAGATGTCAGAATCATCAACAAGAATATCAATGCTCCGATAACTGCAGTTATCTATGAGCCTTTGTTCGAACAGTACAAGGATGGATATCTTGTAGTAGTTACAAAGAGCGGTCTTATTAAGAAGATGACCATAGGTGACTTCTTAGCAGTTCCACCTAGCGGTCTCGTGTATACGAATCTTGACCCAGATGACTATGTGATCAGCGTTAACTTCTTCTATGGCAACAACGCTGACATAGTGATCTACAATCAGAACAAGGCTCTTAAACTCAACATTGCGGAGATACCTCTCTTTAAGCGTAATGCTAAGGGTAATATCTCTATGGGAGGTACAAACAAACAAGTAAACGGTATGAGTGTACTTAAACACGGCAGTACCGAGTATCTTGTATGTACAGCAAACGGCTATATCAACAAAATAACTCCAGACACTCTTCCTTCAGGAAGGGCAAAGGCTGGCAAGTCGGTAACAAGATTGACTAAGGGAGACTATATAGTCGATATACTTGGTGTAAACGAAGAATCGACTGTAAGAGTACTCACTAATAATGGCCAGCACACAGACATCGCTGTAAACACAATTCCTATGGGTAGCTCAGTATCTGTAGGATACAAAGCCAACTCTGGTATCATCGGAGTTTGGAACTTATAAGAAATGCGGGTAGAGGATAACACCTCTACCCATCTTTTATAGGAGGGTTATTATGAGCGAAACAATCAAAAACACCAACGCAAAGATAAACGCACAGATGGAATTCACTATAGCTAATGGTGGCAACATCTGGCTCATGACTGATTGGCATCTTATCAGATACAACAAGAAAACTGGCGAGTTCTATGAAAGAGAAAACGCAGCTGATATCCTTGGAACTGCGGTAAGGACTATTAAGGATACCGACATTGTTATCTTCATGGGCGACCTTGTAGATTCAGAATGCTATACAGATTATCCAGTTGTATCACTGTACAGGAAGTTAGCAACTATCTGCAGTGTCTTCAAGAAGGCTAAGAAGAAGTACTTCGTTATCGGCAACAATGATAGCGATGTCATACAGCTCTATAAGGATCTCGGATTCGATGAAGTGGTTCCGTGTATCCTCTTTAGAGGCGACATAGTGATTAGTCACATGCCATTCAAGTGTAAAGATGCTAAGTATAACATACACGGACATCTGCATATCGGAGATCCAGATCTCAAGTGTACTAGCCATTATTGGCCTCAGTATGGAGTAGAGAAAACCAGTCAGCACATCAATGTGTTCAACAACGAGAGACATCCGATTGATCTGATGAGTGATGTTCTCAATGGACTCTGTATCAACGGAGTTCCAAATGATTCAGAGCCGTTAACTACTACAGACATGAAGGCTAAGAAACATAACGCACAACTTCTTAAGGATACCAAAGCTTACTACAAGGAACTTAAGAAGTAATCTATAGGGGGTTGTTATACACAACCCCTTATTTTTAAGGAGGAATCGGATATGAATAACAGAATTCCTAAGATACCAAAGATGAAGATAGAAGATCTTCTCGAAAAGCTCAAAGAAGAATTCAGAATAGGACATTGGGATCCGAAGGAGGAAGAGTTTACTCCAAGAGGTGCATTCAACATGCACTCTATATACAGAACTCTCTCCCCACAGAAGTTTGAAGCTTACAAATGTGGACTCAACTACGACTACACAGAGTATCTGGCTTGGTATTTCACTACATACTTCAATTCAACATTCTTTGAACTGTACTACATAGAGTTCAGCGATGGCTTCAATTACACATTCCTTATCTATCAGGATCAGTACGGATATCATCTTGTCATTCCAGATGGCTATCTTCCAGTGTATGGAGTCATCGACAAAGGAACAGAAGATGAGTGTGTACAATTCATAGTCAATGTGATAAGTAGCTATAGAATGTGTAAAACAGAATGGATCGTCTTCAAGTATCTGCCTACTGGAATATATGGGTGTACTATAAAACAGTTCATGGATGATAAGTGGGTATGGAGATGGTACTACAAGTCATCATGTAGACAGGATCAAGTTCAATTCTTATTCAAGAGAGTCAATACCGTCCTATAGTTACATATTATAATGACGAAAGGAGGACTAGTTATGGCTAGTGGAGTACGTATAGTATCAATCCCTAGGCGAGTAACTAAGAAAAACGAAGAGTATAAACTCGATGGATACCACTATGTGGGAATGGAGGAAGCTCTTCGGAAGTACACACACCCAAGGTTTGCCGATCAATGCTGCTGGGTTTATATGCAGAGGGATTCAGCAAACCAAAACAACCAGTTACCAGATGCTCTCACAATAGTGGGTAAAGTGATCAATTACGATGAAGAGCAATTCACTGTAGAACTCTATAGGAATGACTGGTACAATACTTTACCCAATCCAGAAATCTCTATAGCCTTTACAGGTCACAGAGACGTCGAAAACAAAGCTATCGAAGTATACTCCATTACTGGACTGTACTTAGGTAGCGTAATATTCTAAGGAGGAATTACACATGGGAACAACAAGAATGGGAATTATCGTTAGGGATACTAAGAAGCCCTTTCCATTCGATAAGGAAAAGATCGAGAAAGTTAACAAGACAGAAGAAGGTTACTCTATTCTCGTACATGGAGGAGTAAACCACTTCGATGACAGAGCTTGTGTTGCTCTGTTCAGACTGATCATGGCTGGATATTCCACCAGTTATGTAAGAAACACAATCCCTGCTGTTGAAGGTGATGAACCTGCATGGGAGCATGAAGTTACGATTTCAGAAAAGACACATGACAACAACGAAAATATTACAGTTGAAAGACAGACTAAGTACTCACTCATCTGCGACATCGGTCGTAAGTATGATCCTGAAAAGGGATATTTCGATCATCACCAGGAGCTTGACGAAGCACATAAGAACTATGCAGCTTTTGGTCTTCTCTGGGAATACTATACTACGCCAGAGATGAGAGAATACTACAAGGAGTTTGACAGATTCGTTCATCAGATGGATGATCATGACATGGGAGTTAAGAAGTCTCCTGTATGCGACTTCTTCAGAAACTTCAATGCGTTCTCATCAACCAGTGGTTATTATGATAATGATGAGATACTTTTTGAAGAGAGCGTTAACATACTCACCTTTGTATTCAGACGTATGCTGATCAATTGTCACATCAGCAGAGTAGCAGAAAAGGAAGCTGCTATAGCATCAGAGATAAAGACAGTAAAGCTGGAGAATGGTAAAGAAGTAAAGATCTGTATGCTCAAACACTTCTTCCCTGCTGGTGAATCATATGCTGCATCAATGGGTTGCGAATTGGTAGCATGGAAACTTGCAGAGGACGATGATCGCAATCCTAACTGCTATCATGTAATTTGTGTACGTCCCGACAGAAGCACTTACTCTACACCAGTTCGTTTCCCTGCTGACTGGGCAGAGAAGAAGAGTGCACCTGAATGGGTAAAGTTCTGCCACAAGACAGGATTCCTTGCAGTGGTAGATACTTATGAGCATGCTGTGGAGTGCTTACATCATGTAGTACTCAATGAGAAGGCTGCTGATAAGGTTCTCAATATCAAGCTCATATGCTCAGACGACATCAAACTCGAGGATATGTATAACCAGTACATGTCAGAGTTCGGAGTTATGGGTGACTATGGCGAAGGAAATATCTCCATAGATCGTTTCCCTGAAGCAGACAATATGGGTATCTACAGCGATGTGAGAGAACTTGGTCTCACTTTAGATCTGAAGAAGGCTATAGCTCCTAATCAGCTTGTTAGTATGATGGGAAGAGTATTCTCCGATCAGTGTTGCGAAGATCTCTATGACTATCACGATGAGATACTCGAAAAGCCTGCAGGAAACTTTGGCTTATAATACATCAGCAAGAAGGAACGGTGGGAATCATCCCACCGTTTCTTTTTTTGTTAATCCCACGGAGAACGGAACAATGGTACATATACAGGTTGCTGTGCAGGCGCTTGTGAAGGTATACCAGCATAGTTATCGTTACCATCTCTTAAAAACGACAGACGCTGTTTAAGCAGTTCCCGAGTAGCCCCAAGCTGGTCGACTTGAGAGTTGTCTCCCATATCGATAGCAATGTATTTCTTTTCAAGTATCTGCATGTAGTCATTGTATATCTGATCTTGTGCAAGCTTCTCAATCATTTTCAGTTTGTCGAGAAGTTCAGTATCGATATAGTCATGATATTGCTGAACGAATGCATTGTAATATCCGTATACCCTGTTCGCAGGAACATAGATATACTGATTATGAACAAGCTCATGAACAGTCTCTGATAATGGGATAAGTCCTACCATTAAGCAGTAGTGTACATAGAGTACTTCATATGCTACTGCTTCTATAGTAAGAAGCTCTCCAAGAGCCATTCTCTTTCTGATGATTATACTACAGATCTCATAGAGTGTCATAGGAGAGTGGTGAATCTCTATCCTTATCTTAGGAGTAAACTCGTTCGATACGTTAGGCAGAAATGCACAGTTTCTCATATCCATATACTCCCTGAGATACTGTACCATGTTCTTGTATTCGAGTGATTGTCTGACAAATCTCTCGAGATCTTTTATGTATTTAGTCATATCCTTCTCATCAAACATATCGTAGTCTTGAACACCGTACTCGGGTATGTCGTTCGGAATTGCAATTATATCGATATCGTTAGGAGTGAAGGTATCAAGAGGATTAGTAGTATCCACTTCTTTGTTATTGTAATCCATACAAATGCCTCCTTTCAGGTATTTATCATGATGTTTCGACAAAAAAAAGAAACCTGGGCAGTACGCTCAGGTTCCTCTTAAAACTACTGGATGTTCCAATACCCTTCGAAGAAGTGCACTGTTACAGAGGGATAGTCTCCCCACTTTTCAAACATCCGATATCCACCCCATGCTGGAACGGCGAACTTGTAGACGCCATCGACACATACCAACAGATACCCGTCGAAGTTCTTCACCATTTCCCTAATAATCCATCCTGGGAAAGTGGCAGTGCTGTCTGTTGTTCTTATATGCGGTGCTGACTTGATCAGCTTCTCACCGAATATAAGCTTTATGCTTTCCACGCTCTTATAATCGGAAAGCTTGAATCTGGTCACCTTTACACGGTCTTTTGTTCTACTAGTCATAATTGACAACTCCTTTTCATTTAGTATGAGAATGTGATTATCACACTCTACACATCTATAGTATATAACGGAGACAAAGATTCCGAGATCCACTAGGGATCTCGGAGTTTCTTTTTACTTACTGCACCAATCCATGATAGCATTCTGTACATACTGCTCAAGGTTAACAATAACCTTCTTACCATCTGTAGTGGTCAGAGCAACTCTCTTACCACCATCAACGATAATAGCAGATTCATACAGAGTTTCGAATGTATCAACGATGAACTTAACGTTAGCAGACTCTTCCTTGATGAAGTCGCATACCTGCTGGTTCATGATAGGAGTGAGTATACCATCTGTAGCAGCTGATTCTGTAATCATAGCTCTTCTGTGAAGTTCGTTGTCTGCCAGAGGTTTTCCGTCTACTCCTACTATAGCAGACTCTTTGATAACCTTGTTCTTATCCTTAGGATCGATAAGATGACTCATGTAAGCTCTCTTATGAGATGGGAAGATAACGTGGTCCCAAGTGATGATTCTGATGTTTCTTACATAGCATCTACCATCCTTAGAACGATCTACACTACCCAATGCTCTAAGAGAGAAAGCAGGCTTGCAGCCGTCGATAAGGTCTTGGTTAAACATAGCACCAAGCTCATTGTTTGTTCCGTGGAAGTTAGCATGGATATCCTTACCATCTCTCCATACCTTATCGAACTGTACACAGACAAGCTTAGGATCGATTACACTCTGTATAGAGAGTTCATTGCTGGAAGGATGTCCTGCATGTCCTCTGAGATAGCCTGCCTTAATAAGCTCCTGCATTCTGTCGCCGTTAAGTTCGGGATCCATCTCTTTGACTTCGTAGATACGTCCATTTCTGTTTTCTATCTCAAGATCCTGTACTATGCCAGTAGCATAGACTCTGCCACCTTCTTGCGAAATGACAACAGAATCTGATTCAGTGACTGATTCGTTGATAATCATACCAACGCATACATCTTTGTTCATAATAGGGATTACCTCCTTTGAGTGATATTGTTACTAAGATGTTTAAGAAGAACCCCTCATATGTGTTTTATATCAACATCTATAAACTGACCCGTTTGGGAGGATTATAGAATACAGTTTTAAAAAAGCAGAACATATTAGTAATCTCCTTGAAAGGAGTTGGTGACTTGAACAAGTCAAAGACACATTACGAGAAGGGAAGTTTCTTAGATCATCTCGCTTCAATGACACCAAACGAGATCAATGACTTCCTTAGGACTAATGGTAAAAGTAAACCAGTCAACCCATTTATAAGAATCGATCCTAGAGATAGGTTCGATCAAACTACATCCAAACAGGAGGACAAAGACTATGGCAACCAATAAGAATGCTACAGCTAACACAGAAGAGATGGGAGTAACAGCTCTCGTCAATGACATCAAGACTCATCTCACTCAGAAGAGTGCTTCTACAAGAGATGAAGTAAGAGTAATGAAAGCAATGCTCAATGACAGAAACTTCCAGTATTCCGAATACTCTAACAGCGGCGTTACACAGCACTGCCCTGCAACAGAGTTCAGAGGAATGATGGCAAATATCGTATCATCAACAACTCACATGCCCAAGGCTGAGGCTGAAACACTCGTTAACTCCTATGAGGCTAAGAAGAGCGATGCTGAAACAATGGTAAAGCTCTCCAAGGACTTCCTCAATACAGCGCTCAGAACTGGCAGAAGCGTAAATCTCGGCGGTACAGAGAAGAGCAATATCTCTATTCAGCTCAAGGACGTTGAAATGACAACAAAGAGATATCCTAAGAAGGTCGGCGTTAACCCTGACGGTTCTACACGTTACGAAAACGCTGAGTCTACAGTACCTGCTCATGAAGGACTTAAGGTTAAGTCACCTTGCCCTGATTGGGTATCAGACAAGAAGAAGAAGTAATCTCTCCGAGATTACTCTTCATATAAATCATTCATCCATACTTATACCAAGTGCGAGACGAATCAGCTGATAAGCAACACTAAACCTAGTCCAGGTAGGACAGTAGTAATATGAGAGTAGTACGCGAATCAGCCCCGTCTCACATTGACTAGCATCTCAATACCTATAGTTAAAAGCTCTCACTCAATTCACAATATGCAATATAACCTAGCCTTTATATAACATACTAGCTTCCAGCCTATTGGATTAAGTAGGCGATCACTACCACTATACAGCTCTAACACTGTAAAGGATATCCTTAATTAACAATTCTAGCTAAAGAACTAAACCCCATGATTTAGCCCACTGGGTGTTCCCCAGTGGGCATCTTTTTTGTCTCTTAGATGTAATCGTTTGTTACAACTGCAGATTCATCTACGTTCTTCATACGTCTCTTCATCAGGAAGTTGTATTCCTTGTTGAAGGTAGCAAGCCACTCATCGAGTTTGCTCTGAACGTGTGACTTGTCTGAAGCATCTCTTGCTTCCTTAGTTACATCAATGAGCTTTCTGAGAGTCTCACTGACTGCTGTACAAGCTGTCTCATAGTCGTAAGTCTTCTCAGTCTCTACGCCCATCTCAGGAACGTACTTAGCAGCATTACAGAAGTTATCAAGCTCACAAGCTTCGTCCTCAAGAGCAAGCTCTGCTGCAACGTCGATGAGATACCAACACTTACCGACAAGGTTGTCTGTCATAGAGTGTATAGTATCGAACTTCTTACCTGCACACATGAGGTGTACGTGTTCGAAGTTGTTAGTTGCAACGACGATTGCATATGCGAGCTTAGCGAGAAGTCCTGACTCCTGTCCACAGCCACAGCATTCTCCTGAATCTGATGAAGAATCATCGTCGCCGAGATAATCGTTAGAACTATAATCGTCCTCATCAGAATCACTCCAATCGGAGTCATCCTCCGACGAATCTTCTTCGTCACCAAGGTAATCATTACCCGATGAATCGCTATCATCATCAGAAGAAGAATCATCGTCATCTTCATCTGAATCTATATCATCGAGATAGTCATTTCCGTCGCTAGAAGAATCATCGTCGTCATCATCCTTCTTATCTTCGTCTTTCTCGTCATCGAGCTCTTCGTCTTCGTCGTCCTTCTTCTTCTTCTTGAGCTCCTCGTCGTCTTCTAATAAGAACATGTTAGCCATAACGTGTTCCTCCTTTCAGTAGTTTATTATAAGGTTGATTTACTTGATCTTGGTGTTCTTAATATAGGTCTGCTGGACATCCTTCTCAGTGTCGAAGATTCTGTTCTTAATAAGATACTTGAGATCTCCTCCGCCAGCATAATACATGAACGACCTCATGTAGTTCTCTACTACTCTAGGGTCATCGATGTCTTTACCTTCTTCGAAGATATCATCGATCGTCTTTTCCGTTCGCTTGATATCATTGTCAAGCTGTTTCTTAAGCTTGGGAGAGATACCAGGTCTGTTCATCTCTGTCTTAAGACCATCAATGACACTTTTGAATCTTGCTTGTGTAGCTGGGTGCTCGTCAGTGATATCAAGCAGAAACTTAAGAGGCAGAAGAATGAGTTCTTGTGAGTGCGAGTATATAGGAACTTCCATAAAACGAGCCCTAATACCAGCACCCTTTCTCTGATCTCCAAACTTATCGAGAGCAGATATGAGGTCCTTACCAAAGCCGTAGTAGCTAGCGAATCTATCAGCCATGATCTCACCATAATAAGCATGACGTCTTGAGAATGGTGCCCATATCAATGTACTGATAGCACTCATAAGATTACGTCCCATAGCATATATAACAGCTATAGGAGGGATAAACAGCATAGTCAGATCAGAAGCAATATCGATAGAGTTCTTGATCGTACCGAATATAGTATTTGCTGTAGAGATGATACTGTTCCTCTGTCCTATATTCATTTCGTTATACAACTTCGATATTGACCCTAAAGTCTTATCGTTTAAGAATGGGAGCAGGAGAGATTTCATGTTACCCATAGCAAGCTGAAGGACACTTAAGAGAAGATCATTCATATTGGCACACTGTCCTATGGTGTGCATTCTATCAGATATGACATCTTGGAAGTTATGGCCTATCTCATGAAGCATGATAGCAAAGACTTCTCTGTTTGTATAATCGGAGTTGAAGAACAGACCGCCAAAGATACAAGTAATCATGGATACTTTACATTCTTTCTTGAATCTGTAGCCGTCTTTTCCGAACTCTACTCTTTCAGTTCCCTTTAGCTTACTGTTGAAGTTGAAGAATGCTGGGAAGGTGAAAGCGTTTATAGTGTCACTATTTATTATGACTATAGAGTATGAATAGAGACCGAACTCCCTTTCTATCTCTGCTACGAACTTACCTAACAGAGGGTCTCGTTCGGCAGCACCATTCATCATATAGACCTTTCTATCCATAAGATACTTACTTCTCCACGCAGAGAAGGCATTGAAACATCTCATGATACCAGGGGTTTCGCCAAAGTACACCTCATTCAGTACTTGGTCTTTCTGTATTGAATATATACCCATCAGTGTTCACCTCACTTGTTTGCAGAGTTTATAATCAGAGCGAAGTATGTAAGGATTGCTCTGTTGTACGAGAGTTGCGTAGCTTTACGACTCTTACGTCTAGAGTATGCAGTAGAGTTACCCATAAGCAACTCCTCTACAACTTCACCTTGACGAAGAATGTCTTTGTTCTTAGTATTCGGTTTAGCCTTGATGGAGAATGTAATGAAGTCGATATCTCTTACATCCTTAGTACTACTACTCTGGAAGTATGTAGATACCATGAGATAAAGAAGTTCTCTCATCAGATCGAGGTTGTCAGTATTCTTTACGATACTCTCAATGATAGAACGTATCTCATCAGTCTTAACGTTCTCGTCACTACACATCTTACATAGACGATAGTCTACATCATGGGAAGTAATGTAGGTAAGTGTTCTGTTGACAGCAGTATCTATCTTAGTAGAGTCATTCTGAGTGAGACGGAAGTTATCCTGACTCATATCATCGGATTCGTAAGTAAGATACTCTTTATCATTATAGCACTTATAGTAGACTTCAGCAGTGTTCTTGATGAAGGACTTGATACGAACGTGGAGCTGTTGTATGATGTAGACATAATCTTCGTCATCAGTCACTCCAGTGAATCTATCCTTATAGGTATCAATCCATGTCTGAGTGGTGTTCTTCATAACACCGATAACGTTTCCTTCCGTTTTCAGAAGGAACTTGTCAGAGAGTTCATTGTTTACCACATAGTCACACACGAATCTATAGTCTGCAGGGACAGCCTTAGGATATTGAGCATAGTGTATAGAGGGATAGAACTTACCTGTGAAGCAAGTGTAGATCATAGCAAGCTCAAGGTTCTTCTGGTCCTTCTTAGAGTAGAAGTACTTGATCATACACATACACAATACAGTGACTGGGTCCTTAGCTGCTCTTGGATTGAAGTTGGTAATCTTACCGTAATAGGTTTCATTGATGAATCCTTGTATCTCGTTAGCCTTAACGCCAAGAGCAGAACAGAGCATGTCGGTATCCTGTTGTCCATAAAGCATACGTGTAGCTGGGAAAGTATCATATAATCCCTTAGAACGTGTCTGCATAAAGTGAGACATAAGAGACTTAAACTTAGTAAGCGACTTAGAAAGAGAGTTCTTAACCAAGGGATAGATCTTAGTGTCTATAACCTTAGTGATTTGATTGTTAGCCATTGTTGCACCTCCTTATGTATGATTATAGTGATGTTTTCGACAAAAAAGAAACCCCGTAGGGGTTCCTCTTTCCTTTGATAAGCTAGTGTGGTCTAGCCGTTTGTGCAACCGATATTATAATCCTCCGTCGGTTAAGCGGTCTTTGATGTGCACTTTACTTTACTTTATATTCCTTCTGGACGGGCGACGACAATGGCTCTCCTTTGGGATGAAGGTTAACTCGTCCTCTTCGAGTACTTCATTCGAATGGAGATTACTAATCTCTATTCCATACTTCTTCAGCCACTTCTTTGAAGTATTATAGCCGAAGTCGTACTCTGACGAATCGTCTCCTACAGATACAGCTAAGAGAATTTCCAGTATATCTCCTATATACATCTGGAAATCTCCTACTTTCTGATACATACTTATATGCAGAGCAGCTGCTCTGTGCATGAATACGTATCGATCTCCTCTTCTTTTGTAGAGATCTAACGACACATCTCTACATCCACTGTATCCTGTACGAACAGTAGTTTTGTATGGGTGTACTCGATCACATCTATTGTATCTATGCAGACTAGCTGTTTTGCTAGCTACATATTCTACAATTGTTCCCACTTGTGCAATTGTAGGGTCCGCACCTTTTAATTTTGTAAATTTAAGGTCATGATCGACCAGTTCTACAAGACATCTGCCTTTGGATGGGTTTCCATCCCAGTCCCATGAAGTATAATTGAAGCAGTATTTTGATTTTGTTTTTGCTGTTGTAGTTGTAGTGGTTTCCCTGTATGGTTTTGTCGGCCATCTCTGGCCTGAGACTCTGTCGAGGATATCCTCTCTGAGCTCCTCTGATGCTCGAAAACCATCATCATTCAGTTCTGATATGGTTTCCATCCATGTGTCATCGTCTACCGCATATGAAATTCTTTCATACATATGAAAGTATAAATCGTAATACAAGTCGTGCCAAGTTAAGTTAAGATAGCTGTATGTATGTTCTAATGCGGCTATGAGAGCTATTACGATATTCTTTGTGCTGTATCCGTTTCTGTAGAGATTGAGATTAATGTTCATAGTATTTGCTCAGTAGGTGCTACACGGTTGACCGACCGTCGTGCTGAGCGAATGTAGTCTCCATCTGAGACATCCTATCATAAAGGATACACCTTTTGTTACTGGATGTAGAGGTCTGTCTTTCTCCTTAGCAGACCTTAAGATTTTTACACCCAGTGTAAGTTGGTTTAAATCTATTGGGCTTATGCCCTTAACCACTTACACTATTAGAATATATAGTCGAATCGTCTTACTTTAACAATCCTATAATACACACTCTATAAGGAGGAACATAGACTATGAACGCTAACCGTAAGAAAGCTGAACTTTTGATCTATAAGGCCTTTGATGCTATAGATCCTACTCATGCTAACTCAGACTTCTATAAACAACTGTTCGCTGGAATGACAGATGAGCAGTTCCTTAACTTCTGTAAGAGAAGGCTTCCCCTTAGATTACAAACTTCAGCATTTGAAAGGGAACTTACCCCAGAGAAGTGTCTTAAGGGACTCAAAGCTATAAACGTACCATTGATGGAGAAAGTGGTTAATCCGCAACTCTATGTAAACAAAGATGGTGTTCCTGTAGGAGGAGAATATGAGGCCTTCGTAGTATATCTGAACATCCCTAAGCTCAAACAGTTCGCTACTAAGAAGAGTGGTTATAACACCAACATCGATACTCGTAACCCTAAGACTGGACAGATCGTAGGTAACAGTAAGGGTATCGAGAGTGATAGAGAGCTTGAGAGTTTGGTACTTCAAGGACTCGATGATACTATCAAAGAAGTTACCAGAGCTAAGGCAGATGATATGGAAGCTAAGAACAAGATGTATACAATGATCAATACTACTGGTCAAGTATCATTGAAGGACTTAGAGAGTCCTAAGACTGCCCAGGTAGCTAGAACTACAACAGATGTCTTCTTGATAGGAAGCTTTGTAATGACAAACCTGTTGGAAGAGGACTACATGACTCCATACACTCTGTCAATGAAAAAGAAAAGAATCGAGAAGTAAAGGAATGCCCCACCCCGTGAAGGGGTGGGGATTTGATCAGTAGATGCTAATGTGCTTCTTGCTTGTGTCGCTATAGGTAATAACTATATCTCCTCGCCTTACTCTCTCGAATACATCTGAGAGGTCCGAAGGAATAATATCAAGTCTTGTTATTAGCCACGCAAGATGCATGGCTTCTTCTTTTCCGTTTTTCACTGCGCTTATGAAAAACGGAAAACTTCTTTCAAGCTTTTCGTTTTTCGCTAGCACGAATTTCTCGGTCATCCACTTTTCAATGACCTCATTATCCGTACCAAAAACGGCATCCATCAACTTAACGGTCATTTCCCTGTTGTTGTCGTTTAAATAGTTGCATGCCATTGCGACCATTAATTGGTCTGAGGAGCAGCAAAGATACTCATCAAAATCTTTCCAGCATGCTCTGATAGTTGTTGTCATATTTATTCCTCCTCCCAAACAGAATATTCGTTATCGAAGTCTTTAGACTCCTTGATTGTTGTCAGTATCTTCTTGCATATGGTTCTGACCTCTGCCATCTTTTTGGCAGTGTAATAGTCGAACTGTGTGAGTTTCGATACTTCTCCCAGGAGTCCGCAGACTCCAAATTTGTTCATCCAAAAGAGGTCTTCAAAGTGCATCGATACCTCTCCTGGAACGTTTTCATATTCTCTTTTCAGACTTGTTGCGATATAATATGCATCGTCTTCAGAAATGAGCTTCTTAGTAAGAACAAATTTCATAAGAGCTTCTGTGTTTTCATAATTCCATGCCATGATAAAACCTACCTTTCATCAGTTCCTACTCTAGCGAGCTCCTACCTTTCCTCTTAGGATCATAGTCTTTTGCCGAGTAGCAAGCCAAGAACGTCAGAACTTTTCTGAACTCTTATCTTGACTCACTATGATGATATACATTCGAAACCACCTACTTTTACAAAACAAAAAAGAACGGACTTGTCAAGATCCGTTCTCATCTCATCATTAGGTTGACTCTTTGTCGAGTATCTCAATAGCCTTATAGAGATCGTCATATACTTTCTTGATCATATCTGTAAGTTCTTTACAAGCATCGTAGTCGTTACTGTTGTACTCCAGATTGAAGTCTTCTGGGAGACTGAGCCTCTTGATGCCACTCATCCCCATGTCTACTAAAGGTGCCATTGCATCATAATAAGTGATTGATGCTTCTGCATCTAAGCTACCTATAGCGCCAAGATAGTGACTTGCTATCGTATAATAGATCTTATCCTTGGCACACTGTGCCTTCCAGTGTCTATCGAGAGTAGTTCCATCATATTCGAAGTTATCGAACATGCTGTCTGCGGAATCATTCTTAATAGACATAAATACCGATACAAGTTTCTTTACCTTAATCATGGTTTAGTCCTCCTTCTTAAAAAGAAACCGTGGCTAATTGCCACGGTTTCATGTTTAGTTTTACTGCTGGTCTTCAGTTGTTTCGACTCTGATGTCGATATCACCGCTACAAGCTTCAATTATAGGCCTTATAGCAGAGGCTACATTAGCAGTCTTGATGATCAGTGTAGGTCTCTGCTGATAGATGTCGATCGCTGTATTCTGCTTTCTTGTAACTTCATCGTACCAAGCTTGGCTATGTCTAGCTATGGTATCGAGTCTGTCAGTTTCTCCTGTCGAAGTGAGCATATCGCCATCATGGAAGAGAGTGAATACTACATCTTTTACGTCGAATCCGATGTAGTCGGCTACCATCTTAGCTATTGCTTTGATAGTGGTGTTTATGTTTTCCTTCTTGATATTCTCAAGATTGAAGCCTGTAGGCTTACAAACTGCTAAGCCTTTCCTGATCACGTAATCCTCAAGATTCTTGTAGAGCTTTCCGTTGTAATCGGCATGCTCATCCTTTACAAGATTGTAAAGCTGCCAGAAAGCGGCACGCTCTTTTTCCTCGTACATCATCTCCCATATAGAAGTGATGAGCGATTCTGGGTAAGCGTCATTACCATGACGTTTCTTGTAATCATCCCTAAGGATGTCTCTGATTCTGGCTACAACTCTGTTATAACCATAATCGGAATAGGATGTGGAATCTACAGTTACCTCGGTCTTACCATTGGTATTCTTGAACTTTTCAAGTGTGTCCTTATGGACTTTAAACTTGAAGGTAATATATTCGTCCTCTTCCTCCTGCTCGAGTACCTTGTCATTGATGTTGGGAAGGTTTATAACGCCTTTCTGGTAAAGGTACTTCTGAAGTGGAGCAGGATCAACTCCTTCTGATACTCCATTCAACGCTACCTCATACAGTCTGTCATAGACTTCTTTATCCATTAAAGTATATATAGGTTCATCAAGTGCACCTACTGGATAGTCAAGTAATGGGCTATCTATATAAATAATACGTAGCACTCTTCTTAAGCCGTCCATGACTTTTCCGAATGAATCTGCAGATTCAAATTTTCCCGCATCAACTCTTATAGTGGTTGTATCGATGGGATTGCCATTGGCGTCAGTGCAATTACAGAAGAGAGCATCATTCTTGAAGTTTTCTCCTCTAAAGAGCTCACAAATACCCTCGCCAATGTCTTTTATATCTACTCCCCACTCCTTCTTAGGCCATGTGAACTGAAGATTGAGTGTATTTACCTCAGTTTCTTTAGCACTGTTGTCAATACCTTTAAGTGTACGATATACATCTAATGCGCTTTTCGCAGTCGCAGGTTCCGATGTAGCTGGTATATACTGCTTATTTACAATAAGCTCGAACATTCTCACGAAGTCTGCCTTGAACGTGTTCAGCAGGCGGCAGAATGAGAAGAATTCCTTGATAGAAGGAAGTCTTTTTTCGTCAAGAAGCTCAAGATGCTTCTTTCTGTACTGCGACGAAGATGCCGCTATTATTTTCGACAGTCCATACTTATCTGTATGTGCTATCGCACATGCTGTTTCTACAAACAGTCTGGGAGTCATTTTCACAATTCTTCCGTCTCTGTCAACAGTTGTGAAATCGATTATACCGTTATTCTGCTTCTTATCTCTATACATAATTAACTTCCTTTCGTTATTCGGACTCTGTATCAGAGTCATTGTCATTCTTTTTACATTCGATTGTGCCGTCGTCATTGACGATCAGCTCACATTTGTCATATTCGACGCCTGTGTTTATACAGTTCGCTTTATAAGCATCTGTGATATTCAGAAGCATCGACATGATGGCAAAGTCTATCACATCTGGTGATTTTAACATTGCCACTGTATTATTTCGGAGCGACTCGTAAGCCTTTGCTCCAGACTCGTCGTACATGAAACAGCTCCATGTACCATCGATGGCGCTGTCAGTATGACTTATACAAAGGGGTGTAATACACTTCCATATAGGAAGATCCCTCTTTGCATTCTTTGGTGCTTTCGCTGTATAAAACTCTATTCGCACCATGTCGGTGACAAGGATATCTCCAAACAGGTCTCCATCCTTGAACTTCTTTATTCTTTCTGCTCTGTTCGGTAAGGGAATGAAAGATATTCTGGTTCTATACTTTCCCTTATAGAGCAGATTGCCACTACTTATTGTAGATAGCGGCTCATACTGGATCGGGTTCCAGATAAGATTCTTAATCGCTTCTGTTCTCGTCCAGTTTATCGAAGTTAGCATTGACTGAGTATCACTTGGAATCATGCTTGGTTCCAAAGAATCAGTCAATCTATTCTTCTGCTTTTGGATCTCTTCGGTAAGTTCCCAAACTTCCTTAGAGAATGATTGTTTGATGAGATTGTCTTCATCGTAGAAGATCATATCATCAAGTAGATTCATGAGCATATGTATACTCCTCCTTTCATATAAGATTTATACACAACAGTCAAAGGAGTGGTGCAAGTGGCCGTTGTATATACATCTTAATAGTATGTAACCCATGTATATTTTATCAGTTCATTCTGCAAACCATACAGTAATCACTATTGTACCGAAGGAGGTGCTATTATGGAAGATAAGAACTACGGAGTGCTTAACGAACAAGGCTATGTAGGAGCTAAACTCGGTTTCACTCCTCTCAACGAACAGGACTCTAAGGCTACTGAAGCTGAGAAGAAGGAGTCCGAAAACAAGGACAAGGAATAATATCCCAAAGGAGGATCACCATGCTTAGATCATTCACATTCGGTTGTGGTCAGGGTGCTACAAAGGCAATGATTACGGCCATTGACAATGGTGTACTTGATAAGGGTAGATGTGTAGTAGTTAACTCTACGATCAAAGATGTCCCTTCAGAGTACAGACCTACTGCTATCATCATCTCAGACGATCCTGACGCAGGTTGTGGTAAAGTAAGAGACGCAGCGCGTGCGTTGATGAATGACTTTATCAAGGTTAACCCAAACTATCTCGAGGAACTTATCCCCGAAGATACAGACTATGTAAATATTATCACCACTTCAGAAGGTGCTTCTGGTAGTGGTTCTTCTGTAGTACTTGCTCAGTACATCAGTAACTCTATTCAGCTTCCTGTTATCATTACACTGATCACAGGCTTCGAGTCTGATGTAAGAGGTCTTCAGAACACTATCAACTACTTCAGAGACCTTAAGGGTGCTAACTGCGGAATCATCACTGTATCAAACAGACGTTTCCTCAATGAAGCTAACGGCAATATCTTCGTTGCAGAGAAGCTTGCTAATGAGGATATCTCTAAAACACTCTCTATCGTCGGAGCTCAGGGTCTTATAGACTGCGAGCAGAACATCGATGATACAGATCACTACAAGATTATCACCAATCCTGGTGTAGTCTTCGCTGGTGAAGTTGAAGTGTCAGACCGTATCAAGAATGCCGAACAGTTCAACAAGCTTGTTGGCGATATGATCGACAATACTACTTCACTTGACTTCGAGCCTTCTGCTACTAAGGTAGGTATCTACATGAACATACCTGAGGAGACTATAGAAGTACTCGATACTTCATTCTCTATCATCAAGAAGAAGCTCTGCTGGAATGGCTTCCAGGAGTTCTTCATCCACAGACAGTATAATCCTAAGCAGAAGAGTTTCATCAGAGTCATTGCTTCGGGTATCAACATGCCTAAGGCTGAACTGATGAGCATGTACGACAAGTTCGAGAAGTCTACCAACCAGATGAACGCTGCAGAGGATGACTTCTTCGATACTCTTGGTAAACTTGAGACTAATGCACAGCTGGAGAAGAAGGTTGAAAGAGATGATTCATTTCTTGACTCCTTCGCAACAGCTTCTAGCGATGAAGCTAGCGCAGTCTTATCGAGAAATAAGAGGAAGTCGGGTGTTAAGCTCGGCACATCAAAGCACTCGGCACCTGAGAAAGTTTCAGACACAACTGATAAGGTTGCTGATGAAGAAGTGAAAAAGAATCCTCTTACTACCAACGGTAAGACTCAGATAAATCCCAAACACTCTATGGGTACTAACAAGCATCTCACAGAGTTCTCGGAAGAGGGAATCAACAAGTAAAAGGACGAGGGTGGATAAGCTCCACCCTCTAATTCTACCCGCAGTAAGACTTTATAGTTTTCGAAACTATTCAATACAGGAGTACTTAGAGTGCTCATAATCGATCCAATCAAGGAGGAATAGTTATGTTATTAACAGAAATGTTCAGGAACGCCGTTAAGGATTCCAAGGACTATGGCATGAAAACTGAGGCAGTGTTTGACGTTCAGTACAGCACTGGCTTCCCAAACGTTGACTACCTTAATGGTCAGATCATAAGAGTAACAGACACAAACAGAGGTATAGAGTTCGAGTACGATAGCGTAGGCATCGTAGACGGCTCAATCAATATGGTAATCGGTCGTTCTGGATGTGGTAAGTCCACATTCATCAAGCAGGCTGCAGGTAATATAATCAGAGGATTCGACAAGGGTGCTATCTTCGAAGATAGTATCGAAGGCGGCATTACTCGTCGTCGTGATGAGATCCTCACAGGTATGACACCAGAAGAGCTCAACACAAAGATGATCGTTCGTAATGCAGGTATCAGTACTGAGACTTTCTATAAGTCTATCAAGATCATCTACGATAAGAAGACAGAGCATGCAGATGAATTTACCTATGATACTGGTAAGTTTGACAGTAGAGGTAACCGTATCTACAAGATGCAGCCAACAGTATACATTCTTGACTCACTAGCTATGCTGATGCCTGAGAAGATGACTCAGGAAGAAGAGCTTAGTGGACAGATGTCTACTACAGCGGCTGCTAAGATGATAGCTACTACAATGAGAAGAATAGTTCCTCTCTGTAAGGCAGCTAATATCATCGTCTTCATCGTTAACCATATCACCCAGAAGATTGAGATCAATGCGTTTACTCATTCTAAGGGTCAGAATATCTATCTTAAGCAGGATGAGACTTGTCCTGGCGGTGTAACTCCGTTCTATATCGCAAACAATATCTTCAGACTTGATGATAACACCAAGCTTACTGAAGATAAGGGACTTGGTATCTCTGGTAATCATGTACTGATCACTATGGTTAAGTCTCGTACTAACCGTGCAGGTGCAAGTACAGATATGATCTTCAATCAGGATATCGGCTTCGACGTAATTCTCACTCTTTACAATATGCTCAACGACAACGGCTTCATCAAGGGTGCAGGTGCTTACCTTTACATCGACGGCTATCAGGACGTTAAGTTCGCTCAGAAGAACTTCAAGAAGAAACTCTTTGAGAATGAAGAGTTTAAGAATGTCTTCCTCGATACTTGTACTAAGGTTCTCCACAATATGCTCCATAGACTTGATAGTGCTACTGACGATGAGTTCATTAAGGCTACTGGTATTACTCAGGAGCTCTACATGAGACTCAACAGTAGAGAAGAAGATATCGTAGCATAAATCAAAGAGTTGTTATATACTATGGATTGGAGAGGGTCCCACACTCTCTCCAGTTCGTATCTTTAAAGGAGGATCACACTTATGAAAATCGAACAGAACCCAAAACTTGACCAAGCATTTGCTGAAGTCTATGCGTCTAATCGTCCGATAGATCAGATGCTTGGTAGATCAGGACTCCAGATATGTGAGTCCCTGAATTCATCTTCAAGAAAGATAATGCATTCCAACCAGAAGAAACAAGCTAAGTGTCCGAAGGAACCAGAGGTTCCTCTTGCTGGTACTGGAATAGAGAACCGTTATGGACACAAATCATCGGCATTCTTACAGTCTAATGAAGCACAGACTGTAATAGCCAAGATAAGTAGATACTCTATGTACCCAGACCATGAGTACTATCTTATCCTTAAGAACGAACACAACGAGCTCAATATGGTGACTCGTAAAGTTTGTCAGCACAACACCGAGACATTCGGTTTCCTTTGGAACAATGATTACATCGATTCTCTTCAGGAGGATGATGTCATTCCTAAAGGAACAGTGTATAAGAAAAGCACCAGTTTCGATGAGTACAATAACTACAAAGCTGGTGTAAATGCGCTTGCTACTTATGCAAGCCTTCCTCAGACTACAGAAGACCCTGTTATCATAAGACAGGGATTCCGTAAGAAACTCAGCTCTCCAGAGTTTAAGAGTATAACCGTTAAGTTAAACGACAACGATGTATTCTTAAATCTGTATGGAGACGAAAACGTCTATAAGGCTTTCCCAGATCTCGGTGAAGAGACTAAGAACGGTATACTCTGTTCTATAAGAAAAGCCAATTCAGACAACTCAGCGTTTACCTTATCTAGAGACTCACTCAGAAATATAACTATCTCTGATGAGACTATAGTTCCCAAAGAAGGTAAAGTCATAGACATAAAAGTCTATTCTAACAAGCAGATAGCCCCAGGACGTGAGGATGGAGAACTCTACAACGTCTTTGAGGGTCAGCTTAGAATGTACGTTGATGAAGAGAACCGTTTCGCTAGACAGTTTGTCGAAGCTATGGCTAACTACATCAACAACAAGGACTACAAGGTATCTTATGAGCTGGAAGAGATGTACTATAACTGTCAGGGTAGACTTGAAGGAAAGCAGTTTATCGAAGATGGTAAGATCACCAGCAATATAGTTATAGAGTTCCTTGTATACTGCGATCACAATATATCTATAGGTGATAAGCTTGCTAACCGTAATGGAGGTAAAGGCGTTATCGCTGATATATGGCCAGATGAAATGATGCCAAAACTTCCAGATGGAACACCTATCGACATTATATGGGATGAGAGTACTTGTGTAAACCGACTCAATATAGCTCAGCTCTCAGAACTGTCTATCAATCGTATTGGTAGAGGAATCCTCGACTATATCAACTTGGGTGTACTTGATACTGCACAGATATGTGGAATACTCACAGACTTCTATAGAGAGCTTTCACCAGATCTTGCAGACTTCTTCCAGAAGACTCTTGAGTGTTGTGAGACTGATCAGGAACTTATTACGCTCGTAGAGTCATTCTTATATCCTACTGAAGGGCCTAGAGGAATCTATACTTCCCTTCTTCCTATCAGTGAGTGCGTAGACTTCGATAAGATCAGAAAGATCTATGAGAAGTTCTCATATATCAAGCAGGAATATCTTCAGGTACCTATACAGAACTCAGATGGTACTTATCGTTATACATGGTCTAATAAACCATCTACGGTAGGTGAACAGTTCATATACATCCTCAAGCAGGAAGCTGAAGAGAAACACTCTGCTACTTCTGCATCTTCGACTAATATCAAGGATGAGAACAGCAAGAGTAAAGAGTCTAAGGAGTACAGATGTGCTATCACTAAGACTCCAGTTAAGTGGGGAGAGATGGAGACAATGATCTTCCTCCACTGTAGCTCAGAGACTGTAGTAGTCAACGCTATGCTGATGTCTCTGTCTCCTAGAGCACGTAGAAGTGTCATGGACATGCTTCTCGGAGATCCGTATCATATCGATATCCATATCGACATGGATGCTCGTAACAGATCTGCAGAAAAGGTACAGGCTATTATGAAGGGTATGGGACTTAGACTAAAGTTTAAGAAGATACCTATAGTCAAAAAGCCAGTATTCGAGATGGCAGAACAGAAGATGCTCTTCGAAATAGTTCCGCAGAAGATGCTTTTTGAGCAGATACCTCAGAAGATGCTCTTCGAACCTATGGAGATGAAACCTCTGTTCGAGCCAGTAAAGCAGGAATTACTTTTCAAACCACTTTGGTTATGCAAAGACTAATACAATGATATAATATAGAAGGGTATGATGGTGAAAGCCATCATACCTAACTTATGAAAGGAGGTGTTAGTATGACACAGATCGTAGATAGTATAATGCTTATAGTGCTCTTCTGTTTAGCAATTGCTATAATGATCGCAATGTTAGTATGCTTTGCGAAGATCGCTATAGTACCAATCGATGATGAAGATGAAGAATGGGATGATGAAACCCCAGATTCTCTTCAGGCTGAAAGGAGTGGAAACTAATGTACAAAAAGATCATTCAGCATCTTCTCAATGGAGATGCCTCAGATCTTGTTCCTGAAACAATCAGGAACATCAACTCACATGTGGTGAGGTTTCTTAATCGAACCAATCTTGATCCACAGGAAGTTGAAATAGTGGGTGATATATTGCATATCAGCAATATCATCTACAACAACACGGATAGGAGTATCCTTGTACTTGAAGACGGAGTATATGATAATCTGCTTCAGATGTACAAGAGGTACAATCCTAATTATCAGGTTGGAGGAGAACCTGTACATTTTGCTCCTGTTGGAGAGACTGTCGTTAAAGAGACTCCACAACAGAGACCAGTACAACTCTTCCAAGAGATGCACTACGATAAAGATATGCTCTTCAGAAAAGATATAGCGTCTAACAACACATATCGAAGAGCAGACTTTGGTGGAGAAGACGTTAAAGCATCAAAACGACTCCGCAATACTGCACACAACTATCCACAGCTCGTGGGTACTCTTGATAAGGCTAAGTTTACGCTCAATCAGGAGGCAGTAGAAAGAAATGCTTGGAACAATCCAAACGTTGTAATCTTCGAAAGAGATTTCCTCGCTAAACACATCCAGGAGGGTATAGTTGATCCTAACAATATATCCCTTGTTTGTGAGCTCAAGTATGATGGAATCTCAGTGGAAGCAGATGTAACCGATGAGGTTGTGTCTGCAAGAACTAGAGGAGACACTGGAATGGATAAGGCTACAGACCTTACTTCAGTCTTCCAGGGTTATCCGTTCATGGAAGCAAAAGAATATGCTAAAAAGGTAGGTCCTATAAAGCAGTTTGGTATGAAGTTTGAAGCTATAGTAGACAACTTTGCTTTACAGGAACTTGATAGAAAGCATAATATAAGATATGTGAGCTCTCGTAATGCAGTAATCGGTCTCACTAGTAGAGCTGATGCACGTATGTATGCTCATTATATCACTCTCGTCCCTCTTCAGACAAGTCTTGAGAATATGAATAGGGTAGAAGAGATTGCGTTTATGAACAAGTTCTATGCTAACGGCATCTACTTAAGTCATGCTGTTATACATGGAAATTATCAATCCGTTTTGTATCAGGTATATAAGTTCGTTCAGGAAGCAGAACAGATGAGAGACTATATCCCATTCAAGTATGATGGTATAGTTGTCTCTTATATAGATCCTGTAATAAGAACTGCACTTGGTAGAAAGAACTTTGTCAATCAGTTCTCCATAGCTATCAAGTTCAATACTATGAAGAAACTTACCCAGTTCATCGGTTATGACTATACTGTTGGTAAGGACGGAACAATAACTCCGATGATAAACTACAATCCAGTAGAATTCTTCGGAGGTATAAACACGAAGTCTTCTGGACACTCATGGAAACGTTTCTTCGAGCTTGGTCTTCGTAAAGGAGATTGGCTCCAGGCTGAGTTCAGGAACGATGTCATGGTCTATATAGAGAAGGCTAACGTGGAAGAGAATCAGTACAATCCTATGCCAATGGAACAGTTCCCCAGTAATTGCCCGTGTTGTGGTACGAAGTTGGTGTTCAGCGATAAGAATGCCAAGTGTATCAACTTAGCGTGTCCTGGAAGGGTTTTAGCTAGAGTAACAGACATGCTCGCTAAGCTAGGTTTTAAGGGATTCGCCGAGGAGAGTGTTAAGAAGCTTGAACTCAAAGGATTTGATGACCTCGTAAACGGAATGTCAGAGGAGAGAATTATCAAAGCTCTCGGTAAAGCAGATGGTCAGGACTTTATGGAACAACTCTCTAAGTTCCTGACAGATCCACAGTTCGACTATATAGTACTTGGAAGCCTCGGCTTCTCATCTATAGCCTCAACAAAGTGGAAAGGAATACTCCAAAAGGTTTCATTGGATGAGCTCATAAATCTTGACAATATGACCTTATCCACTATAATGCAATCGAAGCCTAACAAGATAGGTACAAAGACGATTCAGACTGTCCTCGAAGAGAGGCCAATCTTTATCAATGATTTGATAGCAATCAAGAATCTCAGGAATCTTGTATCTATCAAAGATAACAAGAACGGAACAACTTCTAAGATAATCAGATTCAGTGGATGTAGAGACGTTCAACTCATGATGGCTCTCAACAAGCTGGGGCATGATTGTTCAGAAGGATCTGTTACAAAGAACACAAACATTCTCTTAGTCCCATATATGGGATTCAACAGCACCAAAGTTGCATCTGCTTCAAAGTATAACAGCAATGGTGCTTTCATTCGCATACTGCCTATAGAAGAATTCAGAAAGAACCCAAACGCGTTCCTTCAGTAAGAAAATATAGGCTGTTAAACATGATTATAAGCATATACTATGCTTATGTACGGGACGACGAGTCCTGTAATATTATAAACTTTTCAAGGAGGTTTTCACTATGAAAACAATGGAACTCAGAGACACTAATATGCCACAGCTTTTCAGAAGCTCACTCATCAGCGAGCTTACTGGCAGTGGCACAAATGGAAATGCAATTCACTTCGTAATCAGTGACACAACTAATGAAAAGGATCAGCGCAATGACAGCGTATATCCTTTCACTGCAGTCATAGCAGCTTGTGCTCGTATCATGAGTGCAGATGCTATGAAGAGCAAAGACCACAAGACCGCACTCGTATTCTCCGATCCTAAGGGCGCAGGAAGCATGCTTATGGCTTGCATTTCTGAGTGGATCCCTGAAGGAGACGACGGAAACTACAATTTCTACTTCTCCTTCGACCCTGAAGACATCAAGGGTATTCCTGAGGACGCAATCAAGCCGTTCTATGATATCCAGGCTATAATGCCTTGGGGTCCTACTCTGAGGGATGTACTTACTAACGTACATTGCCGCAGAATCGACGACCTTGAGATTCTCAACGGAATCACAATCCTGGTCGTAAAGACTATCTGCAACTGGCTCGATTCAAACGCCAACGAGTCAGAAACAGTCAATGTCGAATTCAAAGACAGTACTGTATATGATGCAGAGCTCACGGCAGAAGGCGCACCTAACCCGATCGACTTCGAGACATACAAGTCACACTGGGTAACTTATGCTACCGCTACAGTATCTGTAGAGCGCGGCATCAAGAAGAAGACCATGACCTTCGGCGAAGAGATGAAGGCTATCGCTAAGGGAAATGCAGATCTCACTTGATTGTCGAGGTTAGCTAATCATAGTAATCGGGGAGTTCGCTCCCCGATTATTTTTAAGAGGAGGAGAGTATAAGATGTTACACCCAATAAACCAGGCTTACGTAAACGGCGTCAGAGTCGATGTCGTAAGTCCATCAGAATACTTCTACAACCAAGAGTTGTACGATCCGAAAACGACGTGCATCATGATGGAGAATGTGGATTATATTCTCCCAATTCGTACGTCTAATGTTGACCTTAACGTTCCTGGTTTCTATGTAACGCCAGGAGTCTATGGTCCTGGAGCTAGTCCGTTCATTCCTATAGTACCTCCAACTAAGAATGAAATGGAAACGTACTCCACAAAAAACATTGTAGATTTCTCCAACGTGTCATCAATGTCTGAATATCTCGCCGCTAATGCAGAGCTGGTTGAACAGGAGAGAAAAGCCTTCCTGTCGGATCAGCCAGATGATGTGGTGAGACTAATCATAGATGAGGTGTCCGATACACCTCTGATGATATTATGCAAAAGCATTATCAATAGCAAGTTTGTTACCTCGAAGTTCCTCGAGAATAGAATGGGTAACAACTACAACAACAACATGCGTCTGCTGAAGAATAAGAACGATATCTCCTACAACAAAGCAGTTGAGATACTCAACTGTATCGATGTAAAGATAACGGCTACGGCAGACAATGCAATCAGCTCGGCTGTATATCCAATGCAGTCTCCTATCACATACGATCTCAACTCAGGTATAAATGGGGGGTGTTTCTGATGAGACCTTTAGAATGGGACGGTAAATGCTATCAGATGTATCCCAATCAGAGATCTATGATAGCAGTATACAACGAAACTCACAGAGCTCCGTTCAATGACGATCTGTTTAAGAGAGACGTTAATGATATCATTAGTTGTCTCAAGAATATCATACTCTCTGCTCAGAGAGATGAATTCTTCAAGATACAGGTTACTGGCTTCAGAGAGATAACTTCATATGCTGAAGTTCAGGAACGTCTTAGAGCACTCGAATCGAACTCTAACAACAAGAGAAAGAGATTCAATGAGTACGAGTATATCAATCTCAAACCATCAAGTGTCATGCTTCTCGAAGTTCTGTATCATCTCGAAACAGAAGAAGAGAAGTGTGATACTTCGGTTATAATACAGGTACCTATAGTCGTTGATAAGTATTACTTCAAGATCAACGGCTGTAAGTATTCGGCGCAGTACCAGATAGTGGATGCGTCTACCTACAATAACACTAGCATGGGATCTGCAAAGGTCCCTGCAGTGTTTATGAAGTCAGCATTCTCAAGAACTGTTGTGCATCGTATGGAGAAGAAGCTTACCACAATCGATAAGGAAACCATACCTTGTATGCAGTTTGTATGTGACATCTTCGCTAATAAGATATCTGCTGAGAAGTTCATACTCTGTAAGTTCGGTCTTAACAGAGGTATAGAGTTTCTCAATCTTCATGATATCGGATACACTAGTGAAGCCACACTTGATGAGAAGTACTATTACTTCCCTACAGAGATCCCAGGAGTCAATGTGTATTGTCCTAAGTTTCTTTACGACAACAACTACATGTATCAGAGCATGTGTTACTGTCTCGTGAAGAATGCTGTTCAGAGTTACACATTAGCGGATCTCTATACTGAAGACTACTGGCTGGAGTCTCAGGGTGCTGAGCTTAAGACCAGAACCAAATTCAAAGGTATGTCATTCAGAGAATCGTTTGAAGTCTCTATAGACAATAACACATATGATCACCTCAGGGTATCAGATGAGTATAAGAAGAGAGACGCTTATACAGTTCTCAGATGGATACTTCAGAACCATGCAGCATTGTTGCTCAAGGACAACACAAACATTGCTGCTAAGCGAGTAAGATTTGGTGAGTATATAGCGGTTCATTATGCTAGAAAGCTTGCTAACAATATCAAGCGTGTAGCTAATGCAGCTAACAAGGTATCGATGAAGAAGCTCAAACAGATCATTGGTATCAAACATCACTATCTTATCGATCAGCTTAAGAGTAGTTGTACTCTCGTCACCTATAACAACATGGTTAATGATGACGATGCTATAGTACCACTCTCTTATTCATTCAAAGGCATCTCAGGTATTGGAGAGAACAAGACATCTGCAGTACAGACTAAGTATAAACTTGTTAACCCAAGTCATCTTGGTCGTCTGGATATGACTGATTCTTCTAACAGTGATCCTGGAATGTCTGGTACACTTGTACCTTATGCAAAGCTCTACGAGGGTGGATATCTTAGCGATTTCCACGAACCTTGTAAGGGACGTGATGATCTGGATAAGCTCTATGAAGAGTACAAACAGCTTAACGGAATTGTTGAGCTCGAGTTTGCTAAAAGTGCAATGCTTGGTAGAAGCAATTCAGATACCATCATGGAGTTAACCTCATATAAAGAGCTCATGGATAAGATATCTAATGCTGCTCTGAATCTTAATGATCCTGTTGTAGATGTCGTCAGCGAACTCCCGTTAGTCGAAGACGGCTCTATTACTATAGGAGCAATAGCAGCTTAAAGGAGGTGAGAGGAAGTGGACATTTATACTCGCTACTTCCTCTTCTCCCAATCTCATTATGATAAGATCATGGAGATTGAGAGAAGAGCAGGAAACAGAAACTACAAACCTGGTACAGTGCTGGTAGGAGGTTATTACAGACCTTTCACCGCTATGGAAACCAGACCAGAGAAGTATACTCAGATACACGGAGACGCTAAAACCGTTCTGGTTGGAGATATTCGTAAAGTGAAGTATACTGATCCTGTAAAGGAGTAATCGATATGGAAACAGAACCTTTATTCAAAGTGATCAACATCGGCGAGTGTCCATGTTGCGGACAGGATGGTAAGATAACTGTCAAGTTCCGCAATACAGAATACGTGACACTCAATAAGAATGGAAGAGTAACCAAATGGTCTGATGTTCAGAACCATATTGGAACTGCTTTCTGTGGTACATGTATGCAAAGGTTTGGTGCTATCAACTTGAGCGATCTTGTTGGAATACCTGGGCTGGTACGTGTAGTACCGCTCGAGCATGTTAAAGATATCGCTTTGAGTTACCTCAAAGTCTATGCTAAGGATGAGTTTGAAGCTGCTGGAGAGAATCCATTAGTTTGTAAAACAATGACCGAAGCAGAGGATGCCGAGGAAGCTAGACAGCATATGGTAGACGTATCATATTTCTAATTACAAGGAGGACTCCACCATGGAGAATCGCATTAAAGTAGAGGATGAGGTAAAGAATAGAGGAGGATTCAGAGATGAATCCTCCAAGCTTTATGTCGTAATCAACGGAAGCTATGTCTTTCTCTTCCCAGAAGAAGAGTTCGATAAGCTCAATTCTATCGACAGAAAAATTGTATGGGATACTGTAGACTACGTCTTACAGAACTCCCTTACCAACAAAGAAGGTGATACTGAATACACCTTCGACATGTTCGATCTCATGAAGATATCTCATACTGTCGTACTTCCGCCTATAACACTCAAGGTTGATATAAGCAGTGATGATGATGTATCTGGAGATGAGTTCAATACATTATACAACGACACACCATACCATGTACACTCAATGGTAATGAAGAAAGCTGGAGAGTATACAGTGTATGTAAACAGAACTGTCTACGATGGTCTCTCTGAAGAAGACAAGGATACCATATGTGATAACGTAGGATCAATAGCATGGAGTGGCTGTGATAAGCACGTATGGTTTATAGAGTCTAACACAGACTTCATGAACTTCTCCAATATCATATTCGTCGATATCAAACCTAACTACGCAAGAAGGTTTGTTCTTGATGAAATAGAAGAATATGGAGGGTTCAAAGACGATAAGACTGATGAGTATGTGATTTATCAGTATCCTTGCACGTTTATCTTTCCCGAATGGTTCGAGAATGTCGACAAGTCGTGTAGAGAGAATATATACTACATATGTCATAAGATATCTCAAGACGAAAATCGTCCATCGAGTAACAGCACCAATAGCTATACTTATAAGTGGGACGATATCATGTCGTGTATGCCAATATACTACACTCCAAGAAAGGCATATAGTGGCGATGCGTTAGGGCAGCTCATAGACCGTCAGAACAGCGATCAGAATAAACGCGAAACACTTCTTTTCGATACAGAGGAGAACGACTACTATGTCAATCTTAAGTCGTGCGTGTCAAGATTACAGTTACATATTAAACGCGACGTATGGGACAAGTTGTTTTTGTTCTCTAGCAACAATAGCTATAATCTTAGCAAAGAAAACATCTTCAATGCTTTCACCAACGTCATCAAAACATTCTCTCAGAATGCAGAGAATGGATACGATTGGTCGTTAGACACGTTAGATTCAGTATCGTTCTTCATCAAAGCTGCTTTAGATACTCCTTTAACTCTTAGATCCAACAGAGTTGAATGTAATACATACTTTGAGCAGACAAGAGAGGGTAAGATTGTATTGAACGTAGATACATTCAACTTCGATACAGGTAAGATTGAAGCATGCTGCTTTTATATAGGAACTGGTGACTTCTTCAGTGTCATAGATGAAGCCACTAAATCAGATATCATCGTTGAAGCTAAGAGGGTAGCTTGTCTCTCCGCAAAGGAAAGATGCGAAGAATTCAATACCTTCCCGATAGACTGTAAGGTATTCTATCTTGGATCTGAACGTAAGTTTACACCGTATAAACCTGAACCTATCATTGATACTCAGCTTCCTTGTATGAACACAAGTCTTCATTCTATTCAAGGAAGAATGAATATATACGTCACTATGAACGATGAGATAGTCAAGGAGAATATATATGACGACAACTACAGAGGTGAAAGATGTAAGATCCTGAAGTTTACCTCTAAGCATAACGGCATATACTTCTTCTCTATATCATCCGAAGCATGGTCTATGCTTGACCAGACAATGGAAGATATGGTCGTCACAAAAGCAAGAATCATATCCAAGTCTGGATGCAGTAACCAAGTATGGTATTTGAACTCTGTCACAGCTGTGGAAGAGTTCATTAATATACCTATAGTAGACGAGAAGAATCTTCTCGGTCTCAACAACACAAACCCTAATCCCAACCCAATCAAGGAGGAAAACACCATGTTTAACAAATTCCCATTCAAGAAGAACGACAACGACAACCTTCCTAAGAAGGAAGCCAACAGCCCTGCTATGCCTACTCCAGAGCAGGCAAAAGTTATCATGGATGCTATGTGTGCATGCCAGACAGATATCTCTCAGTATGCTGAAGATATGAGACGTGACAGAGCAAGAGCTAATGCTACAATGGCTAGAGCTATTCTCACTCACGGTATTCTGACAGATGACTCAATGATTGACAGAAACTTCCTTCTCCCGAAGGACGTCAAGTATCCTTATGCTACAAGAATGCTTGATGGTGAGCTCGTTGTAGTTACTAACGGTAAGCCAGCATCAGATCAGGTTCTTACTACAATAAACTCTGTTCCTGTTACCAATCTTCAGGACTATGCAAACATTCTCGGAACTCTCAACCTGGTTAAAGAACAGTCTGCTGATCATGGTCTTACAGCCGAAGAAGCAGCTTCTATAGTTACTAACTATATAGGTTGTCGTGACCAGGCTCTTCTGAACATGCTCCAGGATACTAACAGCCTCGAGAAGGTTATAGGAGAGAAAACTGTTAAGGATATTGAGAACACTGAGTTTAGTAATCTCATGATTACTACATCTCCTACTGTAATGAGGTATATCACTATTGAACCTGTCGATGAGGACAGCAAGAAGTGATAATAGTATTACCCTTTTGATGAATGGCGGCTCGGTGAGTAGAATCACCGAGCCTGTTATTCCGATTATTCCAATTTAATTGTAAATTATGATAAGGAAACAACATTATATTGAGCGGAAGTGAATAAACACCCGTGCTTCCGCATAAGCCATTCATCCAAAATTAATTAGGAGGTTAACACTATGAACGACACAAACAACATCGACTTCAACCGTATGATCTCTTTCAAAAAGAGAATAGGACGTCCAAGCGACTCAACAGACTTCTTCGAAGATGAGCCTGGTCAGGAAACAGAACAGGTATCTGTAGAAGTAATAGAGGAAGAAGATCCTCTCAAAAGAAAAATGATTGAATGTCAGGTAGACTTTCGTAAGTACTACTCAGACATGAAGCGTGAAAGAGATAAGGCTAACGTTGTAGTAGCCAGAGCTTTTCTCACAAACTCTATACTGACATCGAACATGATGAAACAGAACAACGTATATCTGCCTACTGGCGAAAACTTCTCGTCTGGTATAAGGGTATGCGACAATGAGTATGTCGCTGTTACTAATGGCGGCACTCCAGTCAGTCAGATTCTCGACAACACAAACTCTGTCCCAGTTACTAATCTTCAGGACTATGCAAACATCATCAATTGCTACAACGAGAAGGATCCTGATTCAGACTATATAACTAAGCAGGAAGCGGCTTCTATAGCTACTAACTATATCACATTTCGTGATCAGTCTCTTCTCGATAGCGTAGTTAAGAATGGATGCATGGATCGTCTCATAGGTAAAGACACTATCAAGAAGATCAAGTGTACGGAAATAAACGATCCTATGATAATCACTTCACCTACAATAAGAGCAAACTCGAAGATTCAGCAGGACAATGATGAGGATTGATAAGAATGGACATTACTATTTACAGGGACAAGCCAGAGTATTTCAACAGGATCTGTACTGCTAATATAGTCTGGAATGCTCTGATCCCTCTTAACTACTACGAACCTGTGTTGTCAGTCAAAGACGTAGAGAATCAAGAAGACTATAAGAACAACTATGACGAGTCGATTGGTGTTCTTGAAAATCTCTTCAAAATGATGCAGATGACGACAGGAGACATAGTAGAAATCACCAACTCGAACTCATGTGATGGCGTGTACTATTACAGATCTTATTGTTGGTACGAACTGAAAAGAGACGAGTTTGATATCAACTCTAAAAAGCTTGTATGTGATATCGTACAGTGCCTAAGAATAGCCGAAGGGTGGAGGTAATCCACCCTTCTTTTTTGTCAAACATATATGTAATAGGAAGGAGGAATCGTATGGATAACTTCATAACGTCTGTCTCCGAACTATTTCTTGGCAATGGTATAATCATATCATTAGCATGTCTCACAGTAGGTATGTTTCTTAAAGGTACCTTCAAGAAGTTCCCTAACAAGTATATCCCTTTTAGTAATGTCGTAGTCGCCATAGCTGCTGGATTCGCGATACCAGGAACTTTTGACGATAAAGACCCAGTGTCAAAGGTGATTATACTGGCATTCCTGGGACTGTCCTCTGTTGGCCTTTATGAGTCTCTCTGTGTAATTGTGAAGAAACGGTTCGATATAGACATTGCCGAGATCTTATCTCACTATGGGTCTGCCAGTGACCCTGATACTGGCGAAGATTCCAATGACGTTCTCCTGGATGCTACCACATCAGAGGAGATCGATATCCCAATCGATCAATCCGAAGACGATGCGAAAACATGATCCTGGTGAATGAAATAACTGGTGCCCGAGGGAGCGCTCCCTCGGGCGTCATTCTCGTCTCTTACAGTAGGTGTAACCATCTAATGAAAGGAGATGATATATTATGACAGAACCACTCTTCAAAATGGCTGGACCTAAGTACTGTTCAAGATGCGGAACAGACGGAATAGCAATCATAGTAGTAAATACTCGTAAAGGTAAAGAAGCTCGGTGTATGCGGTGTAAGAACTGTGGTGCTGAGTTCATGATAGATTGGAGAAATCCTAAAGTTCCTAGACCTCTGTCAATGGGGTTGTATGCTAATATATGTCTAAGAGGTTTGAATGCTTATGTATAACATTACACAAGCATAACATATCATTGACGGACGGATAGGATAGATAGTTTCAAGTCAGAGCCTCCTCAAGAGGTTACCACTCTGCGCTTACCGATACGTATTGCGGGTGTAAATCGTCCTGTTTGAGCAGCTTGTAACAGGTGACTATTGATACCCCCTAAGTGTTCGCTCGTGTCCTTAATAAAGCCATACTTGAAGCTATCTATCGTGTCCGCTCCGTCGGACTGCAAACTATTCCAAAATGATAACCCAACTTCAATTCTAGCATTGGTAAACCTTTACTCATGGTTTACAAAACATCTTAATACTCAGGGGTCCCGAAAGGGACTCCATCTCTTTTTTTTCTTCATTCGACTGTTCATAATCAATCCAAACACGTACGTTAACAATACTATAATCTAGCGAGAAAGGACGTTGTGAACGTTATGCGTATAAACTACTTAGAACTGCACAATTATGCAGGTATATACAATGGTATGGAGCTCAACGAGCTTGTTATCGACTTCTCCAAGTGCCAACACAAGATATGTCTCATTAAGGGAGACAATGGTTCTGGTAAGAGCACAATCATGAAAGCACTTAATCCTCTTCCAGATCCAGCATCAGTATTCATTCCAGGATTAGTAGGATACAAGTGTATCATTTATCTTGACGAGTACACTGGTATCATGTATAAGATAGAGTATCTGCACGATGTAAACTCTAAGGGTGACAGAGCTACTCCTAAGGGTCACATCTACGAGATCACTCAATCAGCAGTGATCGATCTTAATCCAAGTGGTAATGTATCTTCTGCTAAAGAAATCATCTACGACAGGTTCAATCTTGACCCTTGTTATCTGTCTCTTACACAGCTTAGTAGCAATAAGAGGGGTATGGCAGATATGAAACCTGCCGAGAGAAAGAAGTTTGTCAACAGCATCCTAAACAATGTAGATGCATACAATGACATGTATAAGGTACTTAGCAAGAAGGCTGTCATGTACAAGGGAGTAATCAAGAACATCGAGAGTCGTCTCAGTACTATAGGAGATGTAGGTAAGCTTGACCTTAGAATACAGAATCTCACATCTACAGTTAAACAGGCAGATGAGCTGCTCAACAATGAAAAGGATCTTAAGTCTAAGGCAGAGGCAGTTATACTTACTCTTGACCCAGATGGTACAAAGAACCAGAAGTATCTCGATGTCGTCAAGGATATGACTAAATACGAGAATGACCTCAACACATTCACCACTATGACTGATCATAAGTATAGAGGACGAGAAGTACAGAGACTTGATCACAATAATCTTATCACTCAGATAGAACTTGCTAAACAGAAGAAGAGTTCACTCAATACAGAGATTGGAACTCTGATGAGTAAGACTGAGATTGATACTATAGAGATCAACCAGAAGAGACAGAAGCTTAACGATGTTAACAGCGGTGAGTCTCTTGACTATCTAAGGGATCTTAAGTCTAAGCTTCAGGATAGATTCAGCGAGATTAGAGGAGAGCTCAAGAAGCTCAACATCAACACACTCGAGATTCCATTCACTAAGGATACACTAGTACAGTGTATCACTACTTTATGTGAAGTGAGAGATAGACTCTCTTCTCCAGACTTTGCAGATATAGAGTTTCTTGTAGAGTGTGTATCCGAGTTTGGTCACGAGAGAAATGGCGAGATATCTTCACTCTCTATCATGAAAGCTGCGGCTAGTTCAATGGAAGAGCATAAAAAGACAATCGACGATGCTAAGCAAAAGCTTGCCGAGAAGGAAGCTCTTAGAAGATCATTCGAGGGTCTGTTAGAGAATAGACCTAAAGAGTGTCATATAGACGATTGTCACTTCATCGCTAATGCAGTGTTGAAGAAACGTGAGTATGAAGAATGCTATAATGAAGACTATGAAACTATCATCAGAGAGGCTACTGCTAACTACAATGGTGATAAACTCGTATGGGAACATATGCAGAATGTAGAGAATGGTTTCCGTGAACTTCAGATGCTTAAGGCTAAAGTGAATGGTATATCATCTACTCTCAAGCTCATCACTCCTAAAGAGTACATGCCTGCTTACGACTTCATAGTCAACTTCAACTATACTTCAGATAGTAAAGTAGTCAGGACCATAAACACTTTCAATCAGTATGTAGACTTCCTCTACAATCATCTCTATATAGCTAACTCCTTCGAGGAGTATAAGGATATACGAGAGAATCTTATCAAGGTACAGGGAGAGATTGAAAAGCTTGAGTCTAATGAACAGCTTATCAATATGCTTACCGATGATATTAACAAGCTTCAGGAAGAGCTTAACGAAACTCTTCAGAAGACTCAGAACAACAGGTTCGAGATAACACAACTCGATATAACTATATCTGACACTGAGAGAAAGCTTGAAGAACTTCAGACTTATAGAGAAGATATGTTCAAGCTCGACGAACTTAAGGAAAAAGTTAAAGAGCTCAATGCAGAGCTATACAATCTCGAGAATTCCATGTCTAAGCTGTTGGAAGCTAAGAAGACTATACATGAATGTGAAGCAAGCATCAAAGAGATCGAAGAGAAGCTCATTCCAATGAAAAAAGAATTGGCTGATCTGGAGACATCTAGAAGACTCTATGGCTCATACATAGACGATCTCAAGACCAACAAAGAGATGCTCAACAAGATAGAAGTAATCAAGTACTATACTTCTCCTACTACTGGTATACAGTTGATATTCGCTACACTCTATCTGAGTAAGATTCTTGAGAAAGCTAACTGGATGCTGTCTGGTCTTTTCGGAGGAGCATTCAATATACTTCCATTCATCATTACAGAAGATGAGTTCAGGATTCCTATAGCAGTACAGGGTGGACTCAATCACGATGATATAACTTCTATGTCATCTGCTCAAATAGCATTGATCAGTATGATTATCAGTATCAGTATGCTTAGTCAGGTGTCTACTAGTATGAATATCATAGTAGGAGACGAGATAGACGCTTCATTGGACACAGAGAATAGAAGACGTTTCTTCGACATTCTGTTGGGTCTAATGGAGATGGTCAATGCAAGTCAGAGTATACTGATCTCTCACAATAGTGAGTACACACAGAACGAATGTGATGTCATCTGGTTAAGAAACAAAGAACACATCACAGAAGCAGGTAACGTAATCTGGAGCTTTGAATAAAAAAAAATAAGGGGAGTGGCTGTTACGCCACCCCCTATTTGTTCTTGTTCGCTATCAATATCCAGCTGGGACTATGATAGCGAGGATCCATAGCAACGATACCATTGCCAGCATCATTGCTACGGATCCAATAAATAGCAATGCTATCTCAAAGTAACTGAAATGTTTATGAAGCTGCCTTAGTTTATGTCTAACGGCAGCTAGACCCTCCATAAATATGAAGAGGCTTTCAATCGCCTCACATGTAAGGCGATATAACATAGTGACGAATCCATACAGAACCCACCACACTAACCCAATGACGACATAGCCTATTGCGGCTACGATTCGTATTACGAATCTTGCCTCTGGGTTCTTGACATAGTTATTAAGCGTACGTTTGTTGTTCATATTGAACATCTCCTTTCATTGTTCTACTTCAATAGTATGTATTTCAAACTATTCGCCTTTACGAAGCGCCTTGATTGAGCCGTTGAACATTTTAGTAATCTAAATTGGAAAGGAGAGTTCATATGAGTATTCATATACATGAGCTTAAACCCTATAAGCTGTATAGCTCTAACAACAAGTTATACTTACCGCTGAATGAAGACTCTAACAAGAAGGGTAGTGCTGTTATCCTTCTCACCCCTAACCTCGAATCATCTATAGGGATAATCAACTCTAAGACGTTTATCAACAGAGCATGGTTTCAGTCCTACTATCTTGAGAAGAGTATCAATACTATCCTTACTCAAGAGAACTACATACAGAGCTTTGTAGACTCTACCGATAGATTCCTCGACTATATCTTTGTAGAGGCTAAGCTCCCCTCTGACAAGAGAAACAAGCTTAACGATAAACAGTTCGGCATTCCTAGTAAGAGGAAGTATCCTCTGAATGATGAAGCCCATGTACGTGCTGCAGTGAGGATGTTCAACCATGTACATCCCGAAGACGAGAAGACACTTGCTCGTAACATCGTAAAGGCTATCAAGAAGTATAATATCACTGATCTCGAAGTAGGAGAAGGTAATCGCTTCCATAAGTACTACCATCCTATCAAGGAGATGACCTTTGATGACTACGATATCTACTTCTTCAAGGATACCTCTACTATCATCAAGGAGTTCAAGGAGTGTGATACTCTCTACACTAAGGAGTATGGTAGAGGTATGACACTCAAGGGAAGCGTAAACGATATTAAGATCCTCGTGAAAGCATATCACGAGGGCGAGAATGAGCTTGTTGGCTTTATCTACGGTCGTAAGGAATCTGTATCTGGTAAGACTCTTGAGTGTAGTATCTATGTAGATCCCAATGAAGAGTATCAGGAGTATTGTACTAATGCTCTCATCTACGGTATGAGAAGTCATATCATGACAAACATGAGGGGAAAGTACGAGTATGCCACAATCTACTACGATGAAGATATGACTCAGGTTATGACTCGTATAGCTACAAAGTATAAGACTCTTCTCAAGGGCGAAGCACTTACTGGTATAGACAACAGAAAGGCTTCAAGAAAGAGTATCAAGCTTGTTCTTAAGGAAGAGACTGTACCTTTTGAAGAGAGCTACAAGGTAGAGAGAGTCAGCGAAGCTGCTATGACAGAGCTTGGACTTCAGTGTGGTAATCAGCTTATCATATGCGACGATGTCTTCAATGAGGATACTGTTGCTCGTAACAGTGCTAAGCTTAAGCAGATACTCTACCCAGAGAGAATTCGTAATCAGAAGGATATCACTGCTATCTACAAGGCTGTAAAGAGTCAGTGTCCTTCTATCAAGTTTACATACTTCAACTATCCTGCTTATAAGATGAAGAATCTCTATGTAGATACATCTTACTACAACAAGGCATTCTTCGAAAACAAAAACAACACATTCGTTAATGATAAGGCTGTTGACCTTTACTATGATCTCATCGCCAGACTGCTCAACAACAAGGCTTTCGTTAACTCTGGTTACAGTAAGAAGACTCTTATCATCCCTGTTATAGACTGGAACAAGAAGACTGGAGATGTGCTTGATTATAGGGAGAATATCAATCCTATCTCTATCATGATACGTCTTCTCAGAATCAATAAGGTAAGCAAGCTTCGTACTCTCTTCGGAGATATGGATACCATCTTCCTTGGTGCTACAGGATACTTCAAGATCAACTTCAAGGACTTCGATAAGAATGTGCTGTCTAAGTTCATGAATAACATCCGTACACTCATATCTAAGGCTCCTATAGAGGATGATGAGATGGTTCAGGATACTCCAGATGCTATAGTAACAGATATTGTAGACAAGCTGGAGAAGAGTCAGGGTATCCAGATGTATGCTCTTACTGGTACAAAGGGTGCTAGCAATAAGGGTTCACTCTCTGGTCTTGCTAATAAGCTGGCTAGACTCCCAGAATCTTCTAAGGACGAAAAGAAGGAGACTACTCCAAAGCCTGTAGAGAAGAAGGAAGAGCCCAAGAAGACAGAAACTACAGCTAAAACTACTACAAAGACTACAACTCCTAAGGAAGATAAGGAGAAGGTAGTTCCTAAGGAAGTAGGACCTGCTAAGTCAGACAAGCAGGCTGAATCAGAGGAAACACTTCAGAAGAAGGTTAAGGTTGCTAAGGCTATAGCCGATGCTGCTTCTACATCAACCTCTACTGATGAAGCTATAGAGAAGCTTAACAATGATGAGTATATAGCTAATCTTATCAAGGACATCGCAGACGAAGAGTCTAATGGTATAAAGGTATCTAGTGCTCGTACAGCACGTATCAATACTTTGAATGATAATTTCAAGACTCAGTCTGTAAAGGGTAAGTCTGTTAAGGAACTCATCGAGAAGTCTCAGGACACAGAACTCGAAGAAGAGCTTCCTAAGACTTCACTCAATATCAACTCTATAAACAAGGATCAGTGGTCTAATCTTCAGTATATCAACTTCAATAAGGAGTATGATGTAGATGAAGATATCATGGCTATACTCTCATTCTTTGGCACTAGAACTGTACCTGTAGCTGTAAGAGATGTCAATGTTGAGGATACTTCTACATCGGAAGATCTCATAGAGACATGGACTGCTCATATGGAAGATATTCATGGTACACGTTTCACACTCAAGTTCGATATCCCTAAGTTCATCAACAATCGTTTCATGAGACTTAGAGGTAACGATAAAGCTATCAATGCTCAGCTCATGAATCTTCCTATCATAAAGACCGAGAAGGACGTTTGTCAGATCACTACTAACTACAACAAGATCTTCTTCAGAGTATATGGCTCATCACTTGGTAAGAGTAATCTCTATGCCGATAAGATCTGTAAGACACTCAACAAGCTTGACGGAAAGCATATCAATGTAAAGCTGGGTAACAACTACATCGGCTCACTGAAGTATGATCTTCCTATAGACTATATAGATCTTGGTACTACTTACTCTATGCTTTCATATAAGCACTATACATTCTACTTCGACCAGGATGTAATCAGAGAGAAGTATAAAGATAAGCTTGATCTTAAGCAGGGTATTCCTATAGGATACGACTCGCTTAAGGGAGAGATCATCTATCACCCCAATACAAACGTTATCTGTACTCAGATGATAGCAGAATACCTCTGCCAGTGTCCTGAGTTTAAGGCTATCTATGACGAGTGTAAGGCTAGTGTAAGATATTCTTACTCAGATGCTTCTATCATGACTACTACAATCCCTGTAGTTGTAATCTGCTGCTATTGTGAGGGACTCACTAAGACCCTCTCCAAGGCTAACGTAGAATACAGAATCAGTGAGACTCGTTCCTATGATAGAAATACAGAGGATATCATCAAGTTCTCTGATGCTTATCTTATCTACAAGATTAACTACTCATCATCTATGCTCATGAATGGTCTTAAGGGAGTTCCTACAGACACATACTCTATCAAGGATATCAACACTAAGCAGATGTGGACAGAAGCTCTGGATCTGTTTGGAGGACGTATCAAGGCAGACGGTCTGGATAACTTCTATGACCTCATGTTTGATCCTATCTCTAAGAGAACTTGTGAAGCATATGATATTCCTTCAGACTTCTGTTCTGCTCTTATCTATGCTTCAAACATGCTTGTTGATTCTAAGTACAATAAGCATACTGATATCAGAGGTAACAGATTCAGAACTAATGAACTTGTTGCTGGTTACACATACAAGGCTCTCTCTAAGGCATATGCAGAGTATAGAACCAGACTCAAGAAAACTGGTAAGGGTAGTATGTCACTTAAGCAGTCTGCTATTATAGACCTCATCCTTCTTGACAATACTACTGGTGATGCATCTACGATCAATGATCTCTGTTATGCAGAAGCTGCAAACACTGTATCGTTCAAGGGACTCTCTGGTATGAACTCAGAACGTTCTTACTCACTTGATAAGAGAACCTTTGATGAGTCTATGAATAGTATACTTGGTATGTCTACTGGATTTGCTGCTACTGTTGGTACCGTTAGACAGACTACGGTTAATGCTAGCATTGCTGGTAAGAGAGGATATATCAAAGATACTGCTGGTAAGACGGAAATCATGAATGATGTCAATACTATGGCTATGAACGAAGCTCTTGTTCCTGGCTGTACTACACACGATGACCCATTCCGACTTGCCATGTCATTCACTCAGAGAACTAAGCACGGTATGCGTGTACAGGGCGGCGATCCTCTACTCGTAACTAACGGTGCAGACGATGCTCTCGCTAACTTCACACCAGATGTCTTCTCAGTTTGTGCTAAGCAGGACGGTAAGATAGTAGAGAGAACTGATGAGTATATAGTAGTCAAGTATAAAGACGGCACTATAGACTATGTAGATCTTCGTAACAAAGTTTACAAGAACTCTGATGGTGGTTTCTATGCATCAGTTAAGCTCAAAGCATCAGACAAGCTTGGCGGTACTGTAAAGGCTGGTCAGGTAATTGCCTATGATCCTTTAAGTTATGATCAGCATATGGGATACGATGATAATCCTACATACATTCAGGGTGCTCTGCTTAAGGTAGGTATCATGACTACAGATGAAGGATTCGAAGATTCTACTGCTGTATCTAGTTATGTATGTGAAGCTCTGTCTTCAGACATCATCACACAGGTTGATATCAATCTCGAGAAGGGAACCAACGTATTCAATCTCGTTAAGGTTGGTCAGCCTATCCAGGAGGGTGATCCTCTGCTCATTATACAGAACTCTTATGAAGACGACGATGTCAATACTCTTCTTAAGAACCTTGTAGATGACGAAGAGACAGTAACCTCTCTTGGACGTATACCTATCAAGTCTCATAACACTGGTTTTGTAGAAGACATCAAGATGTACAGAACCTGCGAAATCTCAGAACTCTCACCATCTCTCCAGAAGATAGTAAAGGAGTATGAGAAGAAGCAGAGTGAGATTCGTAAGACTATCGAGAAGTATGATAAGGTAAAGGCTCAGTCCTATACTAACGATCAGAAACTCTCTAACACAGGTAAACTTAAGGGCCTTGAATCTGGTGTATTGATTGAGATATATGTCAGATACAAGGATGACTTCGCTACAGGTGATAAACTTATCGCTCTGGGCGCTCAAAAGGGTGTATGTAAAGAAGTCTTCCCCAAGGGTAAAGAACCTAAGTCTGAATACAGACCAGATGAACCAATAGATGTACTCTTCTCCATGAGATCATTCGATGCGCGTATGTGTGCTACTCCTCTTCTTCACGGTATGGCTAACAAGTTCTTAGTAGAGCTTGACCGTCAAGTTAAGGATATCATGGGAATCAAGCAAGACTACACAGTACATCGTAAGGAGATAGAAGACAAACTTAAGTAAAACACAGCAAATGTGGAGTACCATTACGGTACTCCACATCTGTTTCTCAGAAGGTATATCACATATGACAGTTGCAATTGGTTGGGGCAGCGGGGATCGAACCCACGGATGACAGAGTCAAAGTCTGTTGCCTTACCGCTTGGCTATGCCCCATTATAATAATGGTTGCCTTCATCATAAAGAACTAAGTTTCCCCTAGGGTCCCACACCCTAGGGGAGTTCGGTTATCATATATGAAACAAGGAGGATCATTATGATATACATCGAGTATGATGAAGTGGGATTCACTCCATACTATATAGTTAACGACAGAGTGGATTACTATACACTCTGATAAAGGGATTGTAGTATGCTGATGTAAAGGTATTATTACGATACTCTTCCACTCGCATAGTCTCAGTATCTACTCTTCTTCTAAGAGTTTCCCTATTGCCGCTATACCAGTGTTCCGTAGTGATACCTGTATTAATATTACCATTGATCTTATATATAAGATCGCCATACTGATCGTATTGATAGTGACTAAACTCACCGTTAGACTTATAGAATGCAATCTTTCTATACTGATCATCATAAGTGTACTTATACTCTATAGGAATCGGCTTGTTGTTCTCGTCTCTTTCGTATACTATGTAGCTAAGCTTGTTGCCATGGTTATCTCGCTTTACATAGTAAGGTTCTCCAAGACGTGGATTCCTGGGTGGTTTGTTATAGTTCATTGTGATATACCTCTTCTTTCGGCTAGGATTTCAGTAAAAAAAAAACGAAGAA
>Ga0326512_10000031_pt1 | contig 118900 bp, 117 predicted proteins | sample 1_2617_0518_D_FD_203652 | JGI IMG/M metagenome (GOLD analysis project Ga0326512, IMG submission 203652) | Bovine rumen microbial communities from UC Davis, California, United States - 1_2617_0518 | ecosystem: Host-associated > Mammals > Digestive system > Stomach > Rumen | place: USA...
CAGATTTAAATTTTTTACATCTTGACCGTTGTCATAGGCCTCTACTGGATATAAAATTTTTGACCGGAATCCTTCTGTAAATTCAAATGGAAGGAAATCTGCTGCCATTAAATAATCAAATAAATATCCGCAAGCAGAGCGTCTAATTCCATTCTGGTATTCGGTTATATCCTGGTGGTGATCTAACCACACCTGATTGTCTGAGATTTCACGTTTTCCACCGACATCAAGGATATAGTCTGCAGTTTTGAAATCCTTAGGGTTTCTACTCCTTACAACAGTTACGTTCTCTTTTCCGTAATATAAACGTAGGAGAGATATACAAATAACATCATCTGCATGAAACACACTATTGTGAACAACAGCAATTACATTCTTTTTATTGATTGTATTCATTTTTATCCCCCTTAGATTAATCATTAATTGTTTGTTTCGTCTATATAATAATATTAAAAAATATAATCTTACAATCATATCAACTAACACTATGATACAAGTTGATAGGAGGATAAAAGTATTATGACTTATCGTCAAGTTATAGATTTAGAGGAGGAATTAGATAAAATAATAAAAATAATATATAAAGAATTAAATAAAAATGTAAAAGAAATTTATATAGTAAATTCAATAGTACCCTCTTTTAGTGATCCTATAATAAAAGAATATAATAATATAACTTTCTATTTTGTCCAATTTCTCCCTTCTCAATACAGTTATAGAAGTATAGATAATGAAACCGATGGAAAAATTACTAGAAATATAAAACTACAAATATCGGATTCTAATTATAGATATAACTTCACTTACGATTCCACCCAGAAATTCTATTATAAAATAAAAAAATAAATATTTCCCCGGTGGTTATTATACCACCGGGATTATTATTTTTAATACTTTTAAGGTATATCTACATAAGGAATCACACTATCTTTATTGGGAATATCAATTCTTTTTATATCAAATCTACCACGTCTTTTTACTGTTTTAAAGCCTCCTAAAAAAGCTACTTTATGAACAGTTCCTATCTCTATACCATCGTTAATTTTGCTAATACCTTCTACAAAATTAGCACCTTTAAACAACTCACAAACTTCAAATCCTACTATCTGTCCAATATTTTCATTATATAAGAATCTGGTAGTAATTCCTATATAATTAGGTTCGTTCTTATGCATATAATCAAACAGATAATGAATCTCAGAATCACAAATATATTCTTTTCTTCTAGCTTTCTTATAATTATCTGCAGTATATTCAGCAAACTTTTTTCCTAATACTGTAAGAGCGTGCAAATCTTCTTTATTCATTTTTTATCCTTCTTTTTATATTTCTTTCTCATTTCTCTCAATACACTTTCATCGTGAAGCATATATTTTACCTTAGATATAACGTATTTAAATATCTCTTTTCCTTTTATTTTATCGTCTGGAGTTTTAGAATTATTCCAATCGACATCTCTTTTAGTAGATCTATAAACAGATTTAATTCCGGAAGTTCCTTTAATAATCAATGCAGAATTCTCAAACACTTCTATCGGTAATCTCTTCTCGTCTAAAGCCATAAATATAGATATTCCTTCTACAATACATCTAGCATTCTTAGAAAGTATATATTTAATAAAACTAGTACAAGCTTCTACTAGATCGAAATCTACATTATTAGGTTCTGTTCTAGTATTATTTCCATTTTCGTCTACTTCTGGTTCTATACGATATTTCTTACCAGGACCCATAAACCAATCGTAAAATTCTTGACCATATTCCTTAAGATTTTCGTCAGAAAATATATAATTATTTCCTATATCGTCCAACTCGTAACAAGTAACTCCTAACTCTTTTTCGTATTTATGAGCTTCTGTAGATTTACCCGAACCAGAATGACCAGTAATGAAAAGAGTTTTTACTTTTCCTTGTTCGAATTCTTCTACTTGATATTTGATATCTTTACTATCAAATATATAACCTTCATTTATCACTCCATAAAACATGATATACTCCTATTTGGTTAATTTTTTAAGTGTCTTTTTATTTTGCATTATATCCATATTCTTTGGATATAATAATGGGTCTATTATTCTACTAAAGAAGTTAGCTCCAAATCTCATTTTATCTTGTTTGAAATCATCTATAATCTTATTCCAATATGATTCAGGAACAAACTTTATATAGTTTTTCATTATATTAAATTCTACAATTTCTACTCCTGTTGGTTTTACTGGAAAATCTATCGTATATTCCGGGAAATATCTTGATTGACCTCCAGTTACATATTTACCATCTATATTCAGATAATATACATAGCTGTTATTATGTTTGAGAATATCTATAGCTTCGTTCATATACTTATCGACAATAATAAATTTCATATCATTATCAATAAGAATATTTATATTTTCAGAATTTTCATTTACTACTTCAGCAGTAGCAAATGCGATAGCATAATCCTTTACTAGAAACCAATAAGAACTCATTCTATTATTCTCATAACGTTTTCCCGTATTATAAGAATTAGCCAACATAATATCTATATTAGGATTAGAACTACCGTGATATAACGTATATTCCTTTCCAGAACTTAAGCTTCTTTCTTGTATCACTCCATAGAACATTTTATTTATCCTCTATAATACATATAATATACTGCAGATTCTTTATTAGATTTTGGAGATTTCTTAAATCCAAAATCTTCATATATCTTTATAGCAACTTTATTCTCTTTATTTACCGTTAAAGCAGTTGCTCCTAAAGTATCAACAGCATATTTTAGTATTTGTTTGCTTAATCCATAACCTTGATAATCTGCTACTATTTCCAATGCAGCAATCCATATTTGTTTATCACCACGATCTTCAGGATCTACTGCTAATACTGCAACTATATTATCTTTATCTTTCCACACACAAACAGTATCTTTATAGTCTATATGCTTAAACATAGGATATTGTTTCTTGTTATTATTGATAAAGTCTTTATTAGCTTTAATCATAGTAAAACTACCAAGATTCTTTTTACCTTTAGCTTTATAATCTTTATCTATATTGGATTTAAGAGAAGATTCAGATAAAGATTTTAATTCAGCTATTCCTTCAGGGAATTTCAAATACATTTGATAATATTTTACTTTACCATTTTTCTTTTCAGTATCAGATCCTACTTTAAATCCATATTTCTTATACATATTAAAAGCTACTTTATTAGAAGCTTCTACTATAATAAAATCACCTTTCATAGATTTTACAGCATAATCTAATATCTGAGTTCCTAATCCTTTACGTCTATATTTCTTATTTACTTCAAGATTATTTATACAACGTCTTTCACCATAATCTGGATTCTTGGGATCATAATATACATCTACAAATCCTACTAATTTACCTTCTTCATATTCCCAACCTACAGATTTATGTTTACTATCATTAGGTTGAATTCCTTTAATATTATATTTATCTATATAAGCTTTAGTAAGATTTACTAATTTAAAATCTGATAGTTGTAATCTATCCGAAGTAGCTTCATAAATTATACCATAAAACATTATTTAATATACCTCCTATATAGTTATAGTATATTATTATAATAAAGTGAAGATATAAGAAATATTCACATTGCAATAAATGACATCTGTAGAGTCTCATATTATGGAGGTTGATATAAATATGGTTGATTTTAAAGAAAAATATGGAAATAATTATGTAGGAATTTATGCTAGTCCTTACGATGAAAGGGATTATAAATTAAATAAATTGATTCCTAAGGGAGCTATAGATATTCCTAGAGAATATTCTTCAGAATTACCGCCGTTTATATACGATCAGGGAACTTCTAGTGAATGTGCTGCGTGTAGTTATTCTACTATAAGATATATGCAGGAATCTGATACAGAATCTGGCGGTAGTGGAATTAAAGAGAGATTTTCTCCCAGTTTTACTTATAGTAATAGATTAGAAGGAGAAGATTTCGAAGGAATGTATCTGAGATCTGTATGTAAGAAGGGTAAAGAAGGTAGTATTCCTTGGAGTGTATTTCCCGGATTTTATACATATGCTCAATGTAAAATGAAGTTTTTATTAAATAAATCTAAATGGTTAGAAATGGCAAAACCATTTAGAATTACTTCATATTATCAATGCACTTCTAGAGAGCAGATACAACAAGCTATAATAGAATGTAAAGCTGTATTAGCAGGTATAAATGTATTACCTTGTATATATGAAGTAAAAGAAGATGGTATCGTTCATTATGATAAGAATAAAGATCTTACTTCTTATGGTGGTCATGCTGTTACGGTAATAGGTTGGAGGTTCGATGATAATAATAACCTCTGGTATAAAGTAATTAATAGTTGGGGAACTATATATGGTGATAATGGAATTATGTGGATTCCTGAAAAATATCCTTGGTTAGAACAACCTTGGGCTATTGTAGATTATGTGATTGAAACTAAGTGGGAAGATTATAAGAATAAATATAATCTATAATATATTATTCGGATTGCAGTTACTATAAATACAGTTATTATAATTAATATATTATATAGGGGGTATGTATTATGCTAACGATATTTGCACAATGGGCTTTTCAGTTTATACTAATGATTATTTTTATTTCTGTATCTATAGTAGCTCTAACTGTATTAATAATATATTTAATATTAAAAATTTATGATTATATTCATAGAGAGGAGATTATTTTATGATACTAGGGTTAATATTAACCGTCTTAGTAGGAGCTTTAGCAGGATGGTTGGCAGGAATTATAATGAAGACATCTAAAAGAAATTTCTTTGCCAATATGGTATTAGGACTATTTGGAGGATTAGCTGGATCTGTTATATTAGGAATATTTGGAGTTAATACTTCTAGTTATATAATAGGATTAATATCAAGTGTTTTAGGAGCTTGTCTATTAATTTGGATATTTAGATGTATGAAATGAATAAACCCAGTAGGAGAAATCCTACTGGGATATTATTTTAAATAGTATAATTAAATCCATTAATAATATAATATTCACCAGCACTTATAGTTACACTTGGCGTTGCATCAACAATACATGATTTTGTACCTTCTTGTAATCTATGGCAAAATTGTTTATTTCCATTATTTTTTATTACTGAAAAATATGTAGAAGTAGCAAATGGATTTGGTATATTGAAATCTAATAATTTTAAATTAACTGCTATATTATTTGCCTGTATTTCTACATATCCAGAGAAAAATATTAATTTATTAATACCATATACATATATTACAAAAGTTTTTAATGCTGCAGTATTAACTACGAAGTCATAGGTTACTATACTATTATCATCATCAATCGCCTATTGGCTCATAACTATATAATCTATATTTACCCCATTGAGGTACAGATATAGTAACATAATTCGTTGTTTTATTTACAGTAATAGATAAAGTAGAAATATTACCGTCTAATATCAAACTACCATTTGCTGATTTATCCCCACCTGTAATATAGAACAGTCCAATACCAGCTATACTATTAAAATTACCAAATAAATAAAATGCTTGTTTAAATATCATAGGTGGTTTAAATGTTATAGATGTTGAACCATTGTTGGTATCGAACGCTTTACAATAAAGTGTAACTCCATTTATTCTATTGGATATCTCTTGAGCTTCATCAGGTCTGTTTTTACCAAATATTCTACATATATTATAAAAAAGAAATCTGGATGATATAAGAGTATCATAGAAGATAATCCAGATTTCTTTATAAGATATCAGAGCATTATATTACGATAATACTCTAATGTCTTTATGATCAAGGTTGTCAGGTTTAACGGGGAAATAATCGTTTAAGAACCTGACAACTTCTGTCGAAAACATATTGTTAGGATTCTGTGATATAGAATCTTTAGTAATGTTTCTGGAGACAATATTATGCAGCAATGCTAATATTGTCTCTTTTGACAGATTGTAAGTGCCAAGATTCATATATTATACCTCCTTTCTGAGTATTTCTTCTATACTCTTATATCAGAGGTATAATATATGAATCAAAATAGTAACTTTTACAAATATAATCCCAGTAGGATTATTTCCTACTGGGATTATATTTTTTATTTGAAATTTTTAACTCCACGTTAATACTGTCCAATCGTGCAATCTATCTCATATATTGATTATATTTCTGGATATTAATACGATAAGAATTATTAATAGTAAATATGCTATAATAACACTCTCTATATATTTAGATCTTTTATGATGTATAGATTTATAAATAAATGATGCTATAAATAATAAAATTACTAGTATCACTAATACCACCAATAATACATTAAGCATATATTAGTCCTCCTTTAATAATTAGTAATAGTAGTAGTAATATATTATATTTATAACTTTAAAATAATCTGTAAATATAGTTTTACCCTAAAGGAGGTACTAATCATGGTTGGTCGTTGGAATGTAGATGTAAAGATGGGGATATATCCGCAGAAGGTTGCTACTGCTCTTGCTGGTCTTGGTGAAAAGCTTACCGGAGCAGAATATACTCCGATTGCTTATATCGGTACTCAGGAAGTTAATGGTATTAACCACGCTATTTTAGCAGAGCAGCTTCTTACTACTGGTAAGGATACTAAGAATATCGTTCTTCTTATCTTTAACGAAAAGGGAATGAATTGTGATTTGATTGCTATCGAAAGAGTAGTATCTGGTGGTGGAGCTCTTGGTGGAGTCAATATTGAAGTCCGTACTCAGATCCCGGAAGAAGCTCAGAAGGCTTATGATGCTTCCTTTGAAGGATATGTTGGTGGAGATTTCAAGCCGGTAATTTATCTTGGTACTCAGATTACTAAGGGTGTAAATTATCTGTTTGGCGTAGAGTGTGATCCTGTTGTAAAGGATCCTCATAAGGAATTCTATATTATTTCTGTAAATAAGCTTACTGGTAAGGTTGCTTTTAAGCAGATTCTTTCGGATGATTTTGATACACATCCTTTTGGGTATGCATTTACTTGGTAATATAAAACAATTATAATTTACCCATAGGGATAAAACCCTATGGGTATTTTTATTGAATAACTATATTAGTAGAAAATCGACTAAAATTGGAGATTTTACACCAATTCAATATCACTTGGATACAAACTAAGAAAAGAAAATGACCAATAGGGTAAATTTACTGTATATACAAATTTATTAACTTCTGATAAATTAAACGATCCAGTTGTCCCTGATTTCGTTATCTCGCGAATATTTTCTCTACAATAAAAACAAATATAAAAATTTGCACCTCCAGTATGTGATATTAATATTATACCTACCAAACCACTATCATATCTACTGATTACAGTTATTTTTTTGGAATTAGCTTCATAAATAGAATAAAATCTTTTACCTATATTATTCAGATCATCAAAAGGTTTTAAATTATACATTAATTACTATCAGATGATTTCTTCCATGATTTATCTAATCTTCTAGCCCAAATATCTCCATATTGACCTATTAATAATTGCATTAGATACATTGGCTCAATACTTCTCCCTAAAACGAATAAAACTCCCCAAGGTGAAGTATTTGGAGAATTTGTTAAACCGGTAGTTGCATAATAAATACCGATTGCTGTTATAGTATTTAGATCAACATCAGTCAATACATCTTTATATGTAAAATTAATAAGTTTTGAATTATTCAAATCATCAATCGTTTATATTTTTATTATATATTCTACATATATTATAAAAAAGAAACTTAGATAATATAAGAGTATCATAGAAGATAATCTAAGTTTCTTTATATAATGATATTAAATCATTATCATATTAGCCCTATGATAATACCATAATATCATTATGTGTAATATTATCTGGTTTGTGTTTTAAATATGTTTTAGCAAACCTGATGGCTTCACGGGAGAATTCATTATTTGAATTCTCCTGTAAGCTATCGGTGGTAATATTACCATCGACAATACCGTGCATAATTGCAAGCATTGTTTCTTTAGGTAAATAAAAGGTACCTAAATTCATATATTATACCTCCTTTCAAAAGTATTTCTCCTATACTCTTATATCAGAGGTATAATATATGAATCAAATTAGCAACTTTTACAAATATAATTCCCAGTAGGTTTATAACCTACTGGGGTAATTATTTATGAATTATTACTATTATTAACTATATCATTAGCTTTCTTCACAGCATTATCTGCTTCAGTATTAACTTTATCTAATGCAGCATCCACAGTTTTATTGTTATTATCAATACCCTTTTTAATTTCTTCTGTTGTCTTCTCTAAACTGTCAAGTCTTTCGCCTATTTCCTCTGCTTCAGATTTAAGTTTTTTAGCACCGTTTTGATCTTTAATATCTTTAATTTCTTTATCTATAGCTTTAGCTTTCTCAAATATTTCTTTAAACTTATCGGCTGCTGCAGATTTAGCTTTCTTAGCTTTTCCCCATAATTCTTGAGCCTTTTTCATAATAGTTTCTATAAAATTTTTAAGCCATTTCTTAACAGCCTCAATACCTTCACCTAAAGATATCTCAAACATATAATCTTCATGAATAACTCCGTAAAACATAAATTACCTCCATATCAACCATTAGTATTAACAGTAGGCATTGAATTATCCGCAGATTGATTCTGTTCAGTATTTTCATTATTATTCTCTGTTGGTTTAGTCGATTTAGATCTACTAGCTAAACCATAATAAGAAAATACAATTTTAATACACCTAGAATGAATTTGATTAGCAACTTTCATTTCAGCCGATAATACATTTATATTAGCAGCAAAGAAATTCGTTATAAACTTTCTGTCAACAGAATCATTATTCTGTTTAGCCTTTTCTCCAGTAGGATCACTCTCATCTCTGAATTTATTGTTAACATCAACCTGAGGGGGTTCTGATGCATTTTGATTAGTATTCTGTGTATTTGTACTACTTTGATCATTTTCAGCCTCAGAGAGTAATGATAGTATTGTATCTGATCCTAAATACGTCTCATTAGCAGCAGTTATAGTAGATAAATACGCATCTATATTTTTTGTAGATAAATTTATTTTATCTATCTGATCAGATATAACGTCTATTTGACTTTTAAAATTAGTAATAAAATCAGAGAATTTCTGAACGTCATCGTAAGTACATCTATTACCCTTACCTTTTTTAGTAAAGACGTTATAATATATCATTGGATAGATACCTTGTTTCCATTCCCCAGTAGACGGATCTGCTATACGACCATCTCCATATACGTCTTTATAATTATATTCATAAAATGCTTCTTTAGTTTCTAAAGCATTATTTGATTTCCAACTATTATAATTCTCTATTGTAAATTCTTTAAAATTGCTTGTAATACTTTTATGAACATTATCCCATTTATCAAGATCGGGAATATCAAAATCATCTGGATAAAGCATTACAAAATCTTTATTTATATTATCATTTTTAGCTATAATATCAGTAACCTTTTTAGATGTATCATTGGTTATAATAGATTTAAATTTATTAAATGCACCACTTAAAGAATTTATTACTTTAGTAAGATACTGTTTTATAGTATCTCTAAGAGCTTCATTTAATACTATATAATCACTACTTTCAGTAACATACTTAGCTTTATTATCTATTAAAGCTAAACTTCTTACTAAATCGTTTTCTGCTAAATATAAATTATAAATAAGAGAGTTATCAATCATATCATACATAATCACCACTCTCCTTCCTCTTTATTAGCAAACGGAGCGTTCTTGGCAATCTCTTGCATACACTTCATAATTACTCTTCTTGATTGTACGTAAGAATCTTTATAAGCCTGCAATTTAGCTCCGTATAAAGTTACTACATCCCTACATTCATAATCAAATAATTTGCATATATTTCTCTGTACGTTATTATATACATTCAATATATCAGCATATTCTTGATCAGAATATTTCGATATACTAGGAGAAAATTTCTTTAATTTATTCTTAGCAGATTTACAATTATCTTGTATTCTCTTGGAATCTTTCTTAGTCTGAGCTTGAAGTTTATGATTCTCCATATAAGGAATATAGAAATTTTTATACGTACTAGGACCGTCAAATGTAGCTTTACTATACGGTTCAGTATTACCGTCTCTGAATATTTTGAAACATTCTTCAGCAAACATTTCGTCGCTTATAACATATTCTTTATCAGATTTATTTAATAGATATTTTCTAAACCTATCTACATCATGTTGAAGGTCAATATCTGTTAATTCTAATTTATTTATAGCAACCCCAGCTGATTTAGAATCCTCTATAATACTATTAAACGCATCTATAGATTTATTCATAGAGTCAGTAAAATAATTACCCAAATCCATCCCAGGAAATTTACCAGCTTCTAAGTTAGTAAACTTCCAAACATCCCGTAAAACAAATTCTCCTCTATAATTCTTTATCTTATTAGAAAATGCTCTAGCTTCTATATCAAATGCTTTTCCTTGACCTGCTAGAGTTACCAATAAGGAAAGAAACCTTCCAATCAATTTCTCTATTATATTAATAAAAGCTCCAATAATAGCATCTAATATCCCATAAAAATTAAATATCTTTACAGGTTTAGATCCCCAAACTTCCGTTACAAATGCTTCTTCATCTAAACGTCTAATAATATCATTATTAGCCTCTAATAAAGCATTTAGAGAATATTCAAATAAATTGGAAGATTCACTATCAGAGGAAACATTATCTTTATTTATATATAAAAGACTCTTATCTATAATCATAATAATCTCCTTTAAAAACAGGGAGAGGGAAGCTAATCCCTCTCCCCTAAAAGGTTAATTGAATAATAGTTTAGAAACTCCAATTAAACAGAGATTCAACTTCCTCTGTATAAGTCATTGTTCCCTCAGGAATATCAGAAACTGCAGATTCATCTAAAGAACCTCCATTAGCCGCAAAATCTTTTGCAGCCTGCTTTTGCTCTTTCTTAGCATTAGCCTTTTCTTTAGCATTGTTAATGGCTTTGCCAGGAGCTTCCTTTACTGTCTTAGCGGCAGCCTTAGCCTTATCGGTACCAGCCTCAACAGCCTTACCAAGCTTAGAAGCCTTTCCTCTAAGCTTAATAGCAAGACCTACATCCTTACAAATAAGCTTATAATAAGAAGACAGAGCGGTTCCATAAACTAAGGTCATAGCAGCAAGATTAGCATTAATAGCATTAAGCAAATTGCTATCTACTTCTTTAGCTTTCTTAACCTCTTTCTTTTTATTATTGAGGATCTTTTCGCAATCTTTGTAGATCTTCTTGATAGCAGTATTATTACTCTTGAAATCTTTAATCAGACTACAAATATGCTTAACTCCAGTAGCATCAAGTTTCTGACTCTTTGATTCACCTTCAAAGAACTTAACAAGATTCGCTTTAGTAAGTTCTCCGCCAATGATATCACCAATCTTACCCTTAATATCAGCTTCTGGTGCCGAACCAAATACAACAGGATATAAATCACCGCCAGAAGAAATGAACTGCTCAAGATTTTCGAAATCTCCAGAAGTAAAGCTAATTTCTGTCTTGTCTAAAGCAGCAACAAGCTTCTCCTCGTCAAGACGACCACCAAAAGCTTTAGCAGCTTTAGCAGTAAGCTCATTAATCTTTAGCATTGCAGCTTCGAATAATCCCTTAATCTTACCAGCAACAGCATCAATAAGCTTAAGAACCTTATCAACAAGAGCAGCACCCTTATTTACAACAGTACCTCCGGCAGCCTTAGCCTTATCCACAAGACCAGACTTCTTGGATCCTTCTTCACCTTCACCTGCTTCTACAACATAAGAAATCGTGCAACCCGATGTCTCGAATACTCCAAGTTCGTTCAGACCGATTTCTCTCTTAAGATTATTGAATAAGACAGTGTTAGCCTCCATTACATAGAGAGTAGCCTCATCCAAAGAAGCATAAGAAGGAATATCAGACATATCTAATTCTACATCTTTAAAACTAAAAGCATTATCCATGATATTTCATCCTTTCCATTCTTATTATCTTATATTAAGCAAAAAGCTCCTCGATATAAGTTTCATTCACAACATCGATAGCCATGAACTGGTATTCGAGTTCCTCGGCAGCTTCCTTAGTAAGCTTCGACTTAACAGCTTCCTTAGCTCCCTTAGCAGCATCAGCAACCTTACCAGCCGCATTCTTTCCTGCTTCCTTAGCTTTATCACCAACAGCTTTACCAGCATTAGCAGCAAGGTCAACCTTATTACCAACAGTAAGCTTGGTTCCAAGGAGAGTACCATACTTAGTATAAAGAGCACGCTCAGCTGCAGCCTTACGAGCAAAATAAGACTTAATAACACTAAAGATCTTAACAGCACCACTCATACAAGTATTAAGTCCTGAAATAATATTACTATACTTAGCACGATCTTCCTGAGAAACTTCTTCTCCATCTTTCTTCTTGTCAAATTCAGAGATATGCTTTTTGATATCTTCAATAAGCTTATCGATAGTATTCTTAAGATCCTTATCAATCTCAGGATTCTTTACTGAATTATAAAGATTATTAAGATTAACCTTGGAGACACTCTCCTTAATGGATACCTTTTTGAAGTTTTCTTCAATAGCACTATGCAAATTTTTAATATCGGATTCGATATCAGACTTAATACTATCAGTATCGCCAGCAACAGCCTTATTCATTTCATTGCGAACCTTGTCGATCCTAGATAAGATATTTCTCTTAAAAGCGTCAGGCTGATCAATAATTGTAACTTGACTTTCATTATCTCCAACAGCAGCAAGAAGCTTCTTCTGATCAAGCGGTCCTATCTTCTCTATAAGCATCTTATTCTTACCAGAAAGCTCAGCAAAAACATTACTGACCTTGGCAAAGAAAGTCTTTACAATACTGAGAAACTTACTAAGAGCTTCTACAATCTTACCCCAAAATCCTTTAGCTGCAGCTTTTAAAGCACCTACTTTATCTGCTTCCGTTAAGGTAATAATACCTTTGGATTCATACGCTTCGTGAAAATCCATTTCAAGCATAGCGTCGAACATAGCCTGATCAGATTTCTGTATATCAATAGCGAATTCAAGAAGATCTGAGAACTGGAAATTCTCAAGCATTTCCTGTTCGTTAATCTTTTGAACGGCTAAATTTGAGTAAACACCCATCTTTAATTCCTCCTATTAAAAATTTAATAAAGTATTTCAGCTTATCTTAAAAGCGTAAAATAATACTATTATAATTATGTTTTGTCTTAAGAGATTATCATTTTATATAGTATTACGTTCATATAGATCGGCAGCTTCAAAAGGAGATTCAAATTTAAACGGCTCATAACCTTCTGTTATGACGGATTCAAATATAGAACCCCAAACTTCACCATCGTCATTATCATTTTCAGTATCTATATCGTTCGGATCATATTTTCTATTTTCATTACCACTATCTTTATCAGCTTTAGACTTAGCAGTATTATAATCTATAGAGAGTTCGTTAGCTCTCTTTCTATTCTTAGCAGCTTTCTCCATCTGCTTCTTATAAATTTCTTTTCTCTTCTTCTCGGGAATTTCCTGATTCTCCATAACCTTATAAGCATTCATTTCACAGAAATCGGCAATATCAGCAAAATGATCTGACATCTTCTGTTTCTGATAATAATAGAAGTAAACCACACTTCTAATCATAGGAAGGAAAAACTTTGCCAACCAGACAAATACTTTCTCGAAAGCATAAATAGAGATATTCTTAATCCCTCCAAAGAATCCTTCCTTTAAATTCTTATCATCGTCATGAATAGCAACAAAAGTATCATTCTCAATCTCTTCATCGGTAAGATACGGATGATCCTTTTCTATCTCTACTTGTCTACGATCTAAAAGATCTGCAGATTCTCTTCTGGCAATACTTCTACTCATAGTAATATTTAAAGCATCGTCTAATTGTCTTGACTGGCAAGATTCATTAAAATCTGCTAAAGATCTAAATAAGAGATTTTGTCCGGTCTTTTGATATGCTGTTTTATCTACAGCAACTTCAAAAGTATCACTACCAGGATCTTTAATATATTCAATACAACAAGAGATCAAGAATGCTGTAGATTCTACAACAGCCATAGCCATTGTATTATAAGTCAGTATAGATAAAGAACTACCGATAATAAAAGCTTTACTAAATAAAGTCCTTCTATCTTTAATATTCTTTATCGCATTGATTACAGTATCTACAGGAGCAGTATTCTCATGATACTCTACCACAATCCTTCTGAGAATATCAAGGGATTCTACTATCTGAGGATAATTCTGAATCTTAGTAATATCTCCACGAGAATATTCTACAGAAGAATAATCTACCTTAGTAGCTTTGGCCTGAATCTTATCATAGAGCTTACTTGTTAATGCTACTAAGAATTGATTCTGAGAAGATTCATTTAAATTATTTACCAGTTTAAGATTCTCTAAAGTAGAGAGATCAAGATACTCTCTAAACACTTCACCAACTTCTTGCGTTATCATAAAGAGCACCTCCTCTCTTAACGCGACTTATTCAGTAAATCAATTACCTGCTTATAAGATTTATCATTTTCTCTTTGTAATGCGGAGAATGACAGATCTTCAAAATAAGCATCACCATCGTAAATAAAATGAGCTACTTCTAATTGCTCGTCTACAATACATAAAGCCATAAGATTATAATGATCCATAAACTCTACACAAGTAGCCGGGTTGTTCATATCTATATTATACTCATCTTTTATCATATCTACTTCTTGCTGCGTAATAACAAGAGTTGCTATAGCAGCAGATCCGTTCTGCATTCTAGCTAATCTATTAAGTTTAGATCTATTAGACCTAGCCTGAAGAGATCTCCAAATCTGATTCGTCTTACTAAGCTTAGAATCTTTCTTAGCTTGAATTTTAGCCATCTGAACACTAGCTAAGAAATCTTTAGTAAACTTAGTCTCACCAGTAGTAGATTTAATAAGACCTTTCATATCAGGTTTATTGTTATGGAAATTAACAATACGGTCTATAATATCATTAGAAGAACAAGGTACTAATCTAGACTTAACACCAGCTACAAATTCATCTGATATATAGAGATTAGCATCAGAAGGATTAGCTTTAGGATCAGTAACCTGATAACGAAGAACAATCATTGTAGGGATTAATTCATTCGCTTTCTTCACATCCGTAGCAGAGAGATTCTGTTGGATATTATAATGCTTCTGTTGATATCTATCATTTACATCTCTCTGAGCATCTCTACGTCTATTATAAGAGTCATTACTAGCATCTCTCGATCTTCTATAAGCTTCATCGTCACGATTAGCGTTATAGTTTAAAGCCTGTACACTATTTCTGTATTGATCTTGGGCTCGTCTATATTCTCTATCAGCTTGACGTTCTTTTCTATCCTCTTCACGTTCTGCTTTTCTGGTGTTTTCTTTTTCTCTAGCAGCATCCCTATTTGCTTCAGCATTATTTACATCATGTACAAATTTATATCTATCAAGTTGCTCTTTTTCTAACTTTTTTATATCTTCATATGTCATAGGAGCTTCAAGCATTACTTGAGGAGATCCGTAAGAATCTACAACATAGTAGTTATTAATAGATACTTCATTAATACTACTATCAGGATAAGTGTGAGTAAGCGATTCTAAGAATTCTTCTCTCATTTGCTCAGCAAGAATACTATACATTCCACTTAACGGAATACCAGATTCAAACATAGCATCTTTAAATGCTAATAATGAATCTATATAATCATCTACATTATACTTTATTCCCATATTATTATGAATCTGGGAAACTACATCTATACCATTATAACCAGTGAAATGAGCTGCAGCAGCAAGCATCTGTATCATGGTTACGTTCTTGAGCTCAATCGCTTTATTAATAATAGCTGCTGTATTGCCAGATACAGCATCACTACAAATTGTTGGAAAAGACATTGTAAGATTCTTAGTAGCTCGTGCTATAGATGAGGAATGAGTTAATCTATCGGCTTTAATTTTTGCCAAATTAGATTTGTATTTACGCTTAAATTCAACTGCTTTACTAAACGCACTAAACAGATCGCCGATAACACTCTCATCTAATGTAATATATTGATAATTAGACGGCATACCTTTTAGCCCTCCTTTTCTTTAAAAAGTTATATTACACGAATGTTAAGGTAGTAGCCCCTCAACATCCATATAATTGATGCTATAAAGGGGGATTTAGAGCCTATGAGCGTTGAATCAAGTCTTGCAAATCCAAGAGCAAATAACTCTAATACTCAGTCTATACAAGATAAGATGAATCAATTATATAATAATAGATTCTCTTTTAATGGACTATCTCTACCACAAGGTATGGTAGAAGATTCTAATATTATTAATACTCCTTATGCCAATGTAGCAAATGGGGGAGTAAATAATAAGAATGGTAAAGCTGTAACTAGTGCTGATTTAGATAAAAGAACAGACCATGAAATATTATCACCATCAAATACAGTACAGTCTGTAGATCAAACAGCAGAAGAAATTGCTACGAATAATAATATTCTTGAGAATAATACATATAGTACTATTGTAAAAGGAATGTATCACGATTCTAATACAGCTAGTCATAAAGATATGTACCATTCCGCCAATATCTTTTCTGGTACAGAGACTACGAAAAGTATATTTAATGAAAGATATAGATATGGTGTATTAAATTTATATCAGAATATATCTACTGCCAGAGAAGTTTTGTTTTTTACTAAACCAGATTTAGCTATATTTGGGGATGGGGACGGCTACAACCCCAAGACTAAACTTAATACTGTATTAGAAAAAGATCCTTTTTTCGTTGATTTGAAAAATAGATATCCGGAAGTATTATATGCTCTCCAGTCTTCATGTGGTTCAATATATAAAGAGCATAAATGTCCTTTTAATAATCTATTGGGAAATATGGTTCAATCTAATTTAGACGTACCTGCTACTACAGCAGAAATGATAGAAACTCCTGCTAATATGTATGGTGTAAGTTATAAATATAGAGGATCGTCTGAAGGTGGAGACGACAATCATACGTTTTCATTAGAATTTAAAGATACTAAATATCTTCCTGTATATAATTTCTTTAAAGCATACGACTTATATGAGATATATAAGCATCATGGTCTTATAACTCCTAAAATAGAATATATTATAAATAAAGTACTCCACGATCAATATTCTATATATAAATTTATATTAGATGAAGATATGGAGACTATTATATTCTACGCAAAATATTATGGAGTAAAATCATTAAATCTTCCTAGAGATGTATTTAATTCTACTAGTTATGATAATGGAATATCTTATTCTGTTGATTTTGATGCAGCTTTTGTAGAGGATAGTAATCCTTTAATTCTAGCTGATTTCAATGCTCTTGCTTACGATTATTTCAAGGCACAACCTAATGTGATTCCTGTATTTAATGTCTCTAAAGGTGAAGTGGATATGAGAACCGCTAAATGTGCTATAGTAGTAAGAGAGAAAAATGGTAGTAGTGTATCACAAATAGTTGGTAAAGATAGTAGTAAAGATTTTAGTTATAATGGAAAAGGAAAATTACTATCTCACGTACCTGGTGGTGTAGTATATAAGCTTAAATGGAAAGGAGATCAAACCGTATGAGTTCGTCTCTTACACATTCAGAATGGGATATATCTACAGATGTATATTCCATCGTTGAAATGGTAGATAATTTAAAAAAGAAATATGTAGAAGACGAAGACGAGACTACATTAGCTCTCGGTATTTTTGGTTTCCTCGGAGATATAGAAGCTAAAAAGATTCAGACTTCTACAATTATGGCCGGAGAATTAGGAAATGAAATGTTTCCTGCTAGAGCTAGACTTACTAAGAATATATTAGCTCATGCAATATATGCTAATATCGATGGTATTAATGCTACTCCTGCTAGAATGACTGTGAATATTGGTGTAAGAGAATCTGATTTAGATGAGTATATGAATAATAATGAGTTTATATTCTCTAAAGATGCCGGTATATACATTGGTAATTATGAATATCATTTAGATTATGATATTATATTTAAGAGATATAAACCAAATGCTAAAGAGAATTATATCTATACTGCTATATATGATATGGATGAAAAGAATAATATCTCTCAGATTAATAATGCTTATCTAATTCAACCACTAAATCAGATATTCAATAATAATCATTATATATTCTTCACTACTCATATACACCAAGTTCATATAGAGTATATATCAGATACTCTAATTAGTGAATCAATTATAGATAATAAAACCTTTAGTTTTGATTTTGCAGATCAGTTAGCAGATTTTGAAGTATATATTACAGAAAATGGAGAAACAACCAGATTAACTCCATTATTCTACGGATCTCCAATAGAGAATACTGTAGATAAATATTGCTGGTATTTATATACCAATGATAATACTGTAAGAATATCTTTTGATTCTAATTCTTATATGCCTGGTATAAATGCTGAGATAAATATTACAGTAAGAACTACTCTGGGAGCAGAAGCATTATTTGCTTATAAAGATAATAATGAGAATGATATATATTGTGATTTTGCTTCTGAATATACTAAGAATAAAAAGATTACATGTTTTGTAAGATGTGCTACCGGATCTGAAGATGGTAAAGATGCAAAGTCTGTAGAAGAATTAAAAGCAATTATTCCGAAGATGGCTTTGAGTAGAGGTTATATTACTACAGAGACAGACTTGAATAATTATTTTAATATTATATCAGATGAGAATAATATGATTAGACTTCAGAAGAAAGTAGATAATCAGTTATATAGATTATGGTACGCTTATTATATACTCAGAGACGACAATAATAATATTATTCCTACGAATACGGTTCATATACATTTTGATCCGTTTGCATCATATGTAACCGTAGCGAATGATAACAGATATGTAGTACCTGCTGGAAGTGTATTTAGATATGATGTACTGACAGATACTGCTGAATATATAAATGAATCAAATGTACCAACACCGTATTCAGATGAATATTTCTATAATAAACCAGAATACGATGAAAATAATAAAGAAACTAAAACTTGGAGAAGTAGATACTTCTATTATAAGACAATTCATAATATCGTGGTAAATGATAATCCTTTATATGCTGCTTATTATATGACTACAGTAAATAAGGATAGTTATTTTAATTACTATTGGATTAATGAAGATGCTTATATAGGATTTACTACTATAAGAAATCATTTTGAGAGAACTTTATTAGAAAATTCTAATGATTATAGATTCACCTTTACTATAGCTCAATCAGTAAATACCGACTTAGGATTATTATCAGCTACAGAAGATGGTAAAGTAGAAAGTTGTAATATCAAATGCTTTTTGGTGATATACGACGAAGGAGAGCCGTATAGATATCAAGAATGTGAATTAACCGCTTATAGTGTAGATAGTTATACCACTTCTTGGATCGCTACTCTCACCACAGATAATGAATTTGATAGGCATAATAAACTTCAGATATGTAATGTATTTGAATATGGATTAAACGGTTATAATAGTGGATTCTTTAGCAATAATTGTCAGGCTTATTTATATATAGCAGCTAAATTAGATACTGTATATAAAGACGAGAATATGCTATTATCTAAACTTTGTCCTGGATTAGATGATTATTCCTTATTATCTATATATGAAGTAGAAGGAGGATTAACGTTCTACGAAAACTTTACAGATATTATCAATACCAAGATAATAAGAAATACTTCTCCGGATAAAAAACTGTTTGATTATGATATATTTAACGTACCGATGGTAGGATTACATTACTTCAAATCTGAAGATGATGTAGCATTTTTAGTAAATTCTCTTGCTGATAGAAAGAAACATATAGATTATTGTGCTTCTATCATAGAGAATACAATGAAAGTGGATTTTAAATTCTTTAATAGTTATGGTCCTTCTAAGATCTATAATCTTGGAGATAAAGACAGAACGAAACTTGATCATTTGGATCTTGAATTTAAATTTAGACTTAAACTCTCTGGAGCTTCTGATCTTGCTACGAAGGACTCTATTAGAGATTGGATTAAGAATTATATAGAAAATCTTAATAATGCAATGACTGATCTTCATATACCAAATCTTATTCATGATATTAAAGAAGTATATGGAGAATCAATTGTCTATATAGAATATATGAACTATAATGAAAATAGATTAGGTATTCAGCATATAGAATTATCTCCTATAACGGATGTAAATGCTGTACCAGAATTCATTAGTGTTCGTAATAAATTAGCTGACGATGGTACTACTTTAGTACCGTGTATTGATATAGAATTAGTAACAGATTAATCTATAAGGAGGATAACCTCAAATGAAACAAAGGGATCATTTATATTATGAAAGATATTTAGCCGTTCAGGAAGCTTCTAATCTTAAAGCATCTGCAGATAAACAAAAGACAGAAGAAAAGAAAAAAGAAAGAGAAGATTTCTATAATTCTCTGAATAAGTATAGAGAACAGAGAGAACTGAAGAGAAGTGAATTAAGAAAGTTTGCAGAATCTGTATGTGATAATTATATGGAAACTGCTTTAAATGCTATCTATATTTCTGCTCTACAGCAGATAGCTCCTCTTAGTGAAGAATCTATTTTATTAGCAGAAAAGAATACTGCTAATTATATTAAAGAGCATGGTGGAGCTCGTAATATAATTAGATCTAATAAAGGAAGAACCTCTTTATTAGATACTATATTTGAAGCTGTATCTACAGCTACCAATAATGACGTTACTGAATTCCTCAAACTTCAAGAAGCTGAAAAGGAAGAAGAAGAGGAAGAAAAGAAAGATAAAGAAGAAGATTCTAAGAAGGATGATAACCCTGCTGAGGGCGATGAAAATAAGTCTGGAGAAGATATCAAAGTCGGAGATGCTGACGGAGATGGTGAAGATGACGCCGAACAGCTTGACGACGGAGCAGAAGCTTCTAAAGAATCCGAAGATGATAATGAAGAAGATCCGGTAACAGATAAAGAAGATACTAAGGAAACCTTAGACGACGATAAGCCTAAGGATGATAGTGAAGATGATAAAGAATCTGAGGATAGTGAAGATAAAGAAGAAAAGAAAAATTATACCGATGAATTAGATGACGACGATGACGAAGAAGATGATTCCTCAGATGACGAGAATTCGAACGATGAAGATAGTAGTGATTCCGAGGAAGACGATTCTGACGATGATATCGATGTAGAAGACGGATTTAAAGCTGCAGATGATTCTAGCGATGATTCTGAAGATGATTCCTCAGACGATGAAGATGATAATGATTCTAAGGAAGAAGAATCAGATGAGGATGCATTAGATAAAGAATCTCCAGATGGTGAAACTCCTGGAGGAGAATCTACAGAAGATGATGTATCTGATTCTATAGATGACGATACTTTAGACGATGACGGTAATCTTAAAGATAATAAGGAAGAAATGTTTAAGAAATTGGAGAACGATGCTGAAGTTACAGATGCTGTAGATATTATAGCAAAGAGAATCTCCGATGCTGAAACAGAATTTATCCAGAAGAATGCTGAGGATAAGAAGAAGATAGAACAGATTGTAAATAAGGTCGATGATCGTATTAAAGCTGTTACTGATTCCGATAAAGATCCCGAAGCTAAGGAAGAAGATATAGAGTCAACACAACAAGAAGCTACTAGAATGATTACTGATATTAAAGAGAAGAGATTTCATAGTATATTTGAAGAGCTTGTAAAAGATAACTTTGATTATATTATGAAAGACGTATCTCTTAAAGAGAGCTATACTGATATAAATGGAAAGATTAACGTTGCTCAGATAGTAGAATCTTCTAGAGTAATGTACGGCTTCTTGGAGTTTGTAAATACTATTCAGCTTGAAAAAGTAAATAGTGAATATATTTTAAAGGTAATTAAGAATCAAATCTAAAAATAAAGGAGTAGGGATTAAATCCCTACTCCAATTTTTATTTCGTCTTATGATTCATAATACCGTCAAAGAATTCTTTACGCCTTTTATCACATGATTCGTCATAAACTTCATTTACCAAATTCTTGACATGAAGTCTTGTATTAAAATATTCTTCTCCAAGCTTTTTAATTTCTTCGGGAGAAATAGGTGTATCGTATTTAGACTTGTTATCGTAATCTTTTAACGGGTGGTGTTTGAGATCATTAAGATACTTTACTAAATCCTTATAATTGTCTTTTTTCGGAAAACTCTCCTCGATTACACAAGATTCATGCATAGAAGTATCATCTATATCTCTTATATCTTCGACCACCTTAAGACTTGACAGCCTTACAGAAATAGACTCAACCATATCATTGAGAATACTCATTTCATGGTTGATCTCATTGATAGATTCAGCCATTACATCATAACAGTCTTTGATATCTGAAGCAAATTCCTGCACGGATTCAAAATCAAATCCACATTGACGAGCTGTATCTTTATCTATGATACGCTCGTCATAAAGAGCATTAGATTTTTCTATTGGTTCTTCTGTCAAATCCGGCAATCCACCTACCCAAGCTGCAAGCATCATTAGATCGGATCTGTTATATTTGTTAAACATTTCCGGATCTATTTTATCATAGTCTATCTCCATGTCGTCCGTATAAATATAAGGCATCGATGAGTATATTGCTATCCTCTTATTGGATCCTTTGTCCCTATGAACACCATACGTTCTTTCAAGTTCTTCACTTCTATTATCAGCAAGCTCCCCATTGTCAATTCTTACTTCAAACTGTCTGGGGATATCAAGCAGATTATTTATATATCTGTCAAGATGAGGGCCCGCCTCAAAGATTACATATGTGGAAGTTACACCACTATATTTTTCACCATCTTCTCCATCATAAATATCCTTATCAAAATGGCCTTGGCAAGAATAAATAGTCTTGTAACCCTTTCTGTTGAGTTCCAGGATAATTGGTGCCATAAGTGCGTCTACTACAATACAGTCTTCAGGAATATCCTCATCGGATATTATTAAATCTTTTTGATCATAGGCAAATCCATCGAGATGATCCTGAATTTGAAAAGTCTTCAGGTTCACCAAGAGACAATCTCTATAAAGTTTGCCTCCATTATTGCAACAAACATTATCTTCAAAAGTATTATACTTCATTTTTGTTATCCTTTCTTTGAAATGAGATTATTGTTATTTGCACTATTATAGTATATGATTAAAATCCATTTAATTTCACTTTATTATAATATTACTGTATTAAAGGAGATAATAGATATGTTCTACGGAGTTATTGAGGAGAATTATCTCTATGAATTTAATCTTAAAGAAGCTAAAAACGTACTTGTGCAACGTATTAAACGTGCTGTACTTAGCTTTATAGATAAAATAGATAATTGGTTAAATAAACATAAAGATTCTAAAGTTAAATCAATAATACAAGGAATTCTCAAAAAAGTTAGAAAACTCCTTGTAAAGTGTGATAATATCGAGACAGAATCTGATGCTAAGGGTGTAATAAAAGATTTTGAAGAGTATAAATCAGAATTCAAGGAAAATACCGAGATTAAATTTGAGCATGTAGATATGTTTATTCCAGATGAAGATTTGAATAAAATCAAAAATTATTTTAACGATGAATTAGATAAACGGATAGAATCATTTAAAAGATACAATGATTCTACAGCGACTAAATATAATTTCAAAGATATAAAAGATTATTTTGAAGTATATTTAAGTGCAGAGTATAAAATGATATTATCTAGCATATATAATGTATTAAATAGAGAATTATTAAAAACTGAATTATATACTACTAATCCAAACGCTGTAAGATTTAAAGCTGGATATTATAAAAAAGATGTCTTAAAATTCTTAATTAATCAAACAGATAAATTAGCAAATAATATTAAATTAAAAACCTATAATGGTGAAAATATAGACGAATACTTAGAAAACTTTAAGAATCATATAATCGATAAGGTTATTGCATTAGCTCATTATTGTGAGGCCAATTTCAATAAGATGGTAAAAGATGCAGAGATTGAAACATATAAAGAATTACAACGATTCAAATGATTAAAATCCCGATAGGACCATATCCTATCGGGAATATAGATTAATCATCTAAAAGATCTGTATAGTTCTCAGTAACTTTTTCTTTAGTGTTCTTTACTATTTCCTTAGGTTCCTTAGCATCTTCCTTCTTTTCGCACTCAGGACCACAATCTTTACCTTCCTTTATTAGAGTAAAACCATTACTGTCATACTCAATACGTTCTATATTGTGCTCCTTGATAGAAGATTCACTATAAGATTTAAGCTTACTGAAATCAGCAATTAAAAGCTTCTCTAATCTCTCAGCTTCACTATCATCCTTAGCTACAACCACAATCTCAGCACCACCATAGAATTTACCAGTACAATAACTATTCTTAACTCGCTGTGCGTTCTCTTGCTCTTTCAGAATTCTTACCTTTGCATTATCGGAATAGATTCCCATTATCTTAATCTCCTTTCAGATAAATATAAGAGTAATAATTAATCTAATGTGATTATTAACTGCTCTTACCTGCTACTTTAGAGATAATTCTAATAAAGTAGTATTTTATAGCTTTTCTATATGCTATAGCTGTAGCTTTTCTAGACTTTCTCCTTCTATAATTAGGAGAATTCTCATCCAACCAACTCATTATAATTTCTTGTAATTCTATAATATATTTATCTTTGCTATTCGGTTTTTCTTTTAGACTATATTCTATAAAAGCAATATTATCAACCCTAACACCATGATTATTTCTCATAAAATCACAGATAAGAATATTACATACCCTATACATTTGATTGATATTATGCTTATCAGATACAATAGCTTCTATAATATCTCTTAATTCTGTAGGTCTAAGATTTGCGTCTTTAAATTCATTACAAATAGAAAGATCTACATTATTTACCAGCATAAAGTTTACAGCATTTTCTGTAATTCTAGCTGCTATAGTAGCATCCGAATCGGTAATTCTAAATTCATCTGCATCGGTTACGTTATCAGATTCATAATTTAGATAATACTTATTTTCAAAAGCATTATAATATAATTTAGCAATTTTATTCAAGAAAGCAGATTCTCTATCTCTTAACTGCTGTACAAAATACTTAATATCTTCATCTTCACAATCGGTAAGTATTTCATTTTTATAAGTTTCTAATGTAGTTATTGCTAGTTTTCTAATAGCACCAAATACACTACCAGTAGTCTTAAGATCAAATTTATCATTAAGCATATTATTTACTACATAATCCATTGTTGATCTATATTTACTGGGAGGAATAGGGAACCATTTAGCAAATAACGATGCGTAGAATTTACCACTAAACGCTAAATATATAATACTAATCTCCGCTTCTTTTTGTTTCTTATGCTTTAAGAAGTATAGAATAATAACCATTATTACTTCTACATAAGGTTCTTTTACACACGGAGGATTTATATCCTTTCCGTACCAATAACATCCTTCAAGAATTTTAGCTACTTGATCTTCTGTAATACCTAAAGAGTTAAATAGATTATTAATATCGGTTTTAGTATAATATATAATATCATAAGGACCTATATCATACATAATATCATGATTTTTATTAAAGAAATTCGCTAAGTGTGCTTTATATTTATTTTCGTTTTTTGCTATTTTATCTTCTATAAAATTGTATAGCTCAGTAGCTATAACATTTGTCATTTTTCCATAAACAATAGACATTTATTATCTCCCTCCTTTAAAACTGGGATTATTATAAGATTGTTAAAGTGTAGCTATTTACACGATTTTAACATAAAGATAAAGTGTGGTTTAAGAATAAGATAAAGGTTGCTGGGTTTAACAAGTGTGTTGTAATAAAGGTTTAAAATCACTCCGCTTTTGATATGGTTTTGTGCTGATTTCATATGGGTTCTTTTCAAATCTTATTCTTAAACCATCTTATAAAAAATAAATATTACTCCCGGTAGGTATAATAGCCTACCGGGATATTTTATCTAAATACAACCCCATCTATAATAAGCTGATTCAATACAGGAATTATCCTATTATATTCGGAGGATATCTTCTTTATATCAAATCTAGTCTGCTTATCGAATACTGCTACATAGTTAGCGTAACTGTTTAATACTTTAAATATATCTTGACTAGTCATAGAGTTTACTATAATCAATATAGCAGAATTTATATTATAGTAATTAGACAACTCCGTACTATTTAATGTATCAAGATCATATATTTGAGTAGCAGTTACATTAAATACGATACTAAAAGATTCATACAGATGAGAATATATATCTATGATCTGTTTTGGTGAAAAATCATAACCTAATCTCATTATAAATTCGTTTACTCTTCTAATACACTCCTCTATATTAAAAGAGCTATATCTACTCATAACGATGAATATAGCATCAATTTCTTCCATCATCGTTGTAAGTGGTAATATTGAATTTATATTAATAGTCTTTACAATATCGATTAATGTTTTAGTTACCGGATCATTTACTAGAGTTCTTCCTATTTCTACGTAATAATCATAAGAAATCTTACAAATAGAAATATTATAGAATCTCTTTACATAGTCTCTAATATTCTTATATTCTGAAACAATCTTAAAAAACATATCAACGAACGTTTCATTCGTCCACAACTGTTGATATATTTTTCTTGTCTCCGGGTTCTTGAATCCATCGTAATCACAATACTTAGATATATGATTTCCGATCTCGTATTCAATACCCGGAGCAGAAATACTACCTTCCTGAATCTTCTTCAGGAAGGTAGAAAGATTATATTCATCTGTGCTGAACGCAAAGTTCAGCCCTCCATTAGGAGGTGATATATTCGTCTCTTTTTCATTAATATTTTCTAAGCTAGGGAAAAGACTTCCCATGTTTTAATCACCTCCTAAATTAAGAGTATATAGTGATTTTCCAGCTTTCTGAAGATTAGCGTCGAGTTGAGAGTCGTATACAGCATCTCTATAACCTCTATAACCGTCTACTATCTTCATAATATCTCCCCCGTACATATTGTTTAAATACTTAATATACTGAAGAGATAACTCTAGGTTAATATAGCCATTATAACACATATCATGACTATAACTTCCTTTCGGATTTCCCATAATATCTTCATATAGATATTTACCAGTGAAATCCAAAATACCACAATAGCCTGTTGCTGTAGAATTCGGATTCTTAGAATCCTCCTGACCTCTAGATTCGTTCATAGCTATAGCTAGAACTAAAGCAACAGCATCATCTGATAATCCATTTTGAGATGCTAATGATTCAAGAGTATCGATCTGATCGTAAGTTATATCCGTTCTACGATCTTCATCTGGAATATTCTCATCCATAGAATTGATTATAGCATAATCGTATTTATCATATAACTCAGCTCTATGTCTAAGATCTTCCAACTCAGAATTATCAGTATTAGATTTACTAACAATTTCTGAATTCTGATTAAGCAACTCTGCGTTTGTCTGAGACATTCCTACAAAATCATTATATAATGAATTATAGGCATTGACAACAGTTACGATATCATCCTGGTAAGATTTGATCTCATTATCCTGCCGTTCTACAGTATTCTCTAAACTTACAATACGGGTGCTATTAAAGAAAGTATTATTCTGCAATTCCTTCTCAACAGTAGTAAGCTTGTTCATTGCTATCACTGTAGTTACGAAGAAAACAACGGCAGCAATAGAAGCAGCGATAGTTAAATATCTAAACCGATGAATACTTTGTTGCATCGTATAGATATTTCTATCTTTGGTGTCTTGAGAGTAATATCTTGAACTGGTTGATAAGTTACGTGTGGTGGTGAATTTTTTAGAGTTCATTTACATTCTCCTTTAGTAGTATCATGCATATCTATACCTTTATATAGATATAATTACTATTACATCTATATAGTATATTATTAAAATAATTATTTATTCCGAGAATTATCCTTACTCTCATTTAACACCTGTTGATCATAAGTCTTCTGATCACTCTCGTTCAACTTCTCAAAAAATCCACCTAAATCACCCTGTTCTCCAATAAAATAAGTACCATTATCTTTCTTATCTTCTTTTTCTAACCCCATAGACTGCATAAGAATGTTAGCCATTATAATTACCTCCTACATTATTTATGTAAACTTTAGGTAATCAGAATTATATCTGATTACCTAATTGTGATTATAATTGAATTATATTCGTATAATTGACCGAATTCTTGTGTAATCTCTGAATTCCTACAGATTCAAACGTAAATCCAGATATATTATTATTAATAATCGTTTTATAATCAATAAATTCTAATAGCCAATCCGGAACTTTTAGATCTAACGGTATTGCTACAGCATCTATTGATCCTTTAAATATCTTATGATCTTTATCTAATTTATCATCTTCTTCAAATACCTTTAATATATTCTCATATACCTCAGGATATTTATCTTTGATAGATTTTACACTAGCTGGAGTGATATTGGTCTTAGCAATATCTATAGCATTTCTTTCATCTAGATTAATCGCTGGCATATTTGCTGGTTTAATCTTATTCCAAGCATAAGATGCTTTTATACCTTGGATTCTAAAAGGTGCATCATAATTAGATTGTGATTTGATTGTAGCAGGTTTATAGAATTCCCTGGAACCAGATAAAATAGAATCAGCAATTTTCTTCTCCAGTATAGCAATATCTTTAATAATTTTAAATTGATCTATTGTAGGAGTATTCATTATATCCTCTAATAAGATCTTCTTTAAAGCTTCTTTTGTAGATTCTGCTGTACTGGATTTAGCCATAGATTGAATTCCCTTAATATCTAATTGTTTATTCTTGGGAATCATATTACCTTCTTGTAGTTCCTGAATAGAAGCATAATTCTTCTTAGACTCTGTTAATAATAATCTCTTAAATAAGAATTCGTTCTTAGCATACATTCTACAAGGATAATTTTTATCATAAGAGAAATTTCTCTTTGTCTGTTGCTCCATATAATCGTTTACTAATTTATCCAAAACATAACAGATTATATTTATTATAGTAAATCTAAGATTATCTTCTGGATATATTTTAAATGGATTTATAACGTGCTTTAATTCGATTAATTCGTCATTTTCAAAATCATAATCATATTCAGGATCTACTTTAATAAACGGAGATAATTGAGATTTATTTGTAAAATCTCCAAATTCATCTCTCTCTAATATTTCAAATACACTATCAGGAACATATCTCTTTATATTAAGATCCTCATATTTTACCATATCTAATACGAAATGATACCAAGCATCAAGAGATATTATTGTACTATCTGTATCAGAAATTACACAGATATTCTTAATCATATTCTCAGCTTTCTCTATACGATCAGCATACATCCAAGGATAATATACATACTCTTTCAATAAAGCTGTGAAATATTCCAAAGATTCTTTAATCTCTTTTGGACATTTAGCCGGTTCGTAATATGGAGTTTTAAGATCTTTAATCATAGATATGATAAGTTCTCTTACTTTACTATTCTCACAGAAGTTATAGAGATTATTCTTATAATATACTCTATTAAGATCTTCTTGTCCGAGATTATTTACCACTCTCCATATAATTTCTAATTCATCGTTATTCGGAACCCATCTAAATCCAGAAGTTAATACTAATTTAGCAAAACAATCTGCTGCGGTAACGTAAGTATCAAGTATCTGATAATCATTAAATTTTCTATCGTTTCTTTCATTAATTACATTATCTACAAATTGCAATACTTCGTCTAAAGATCCAAATTTTACATTATTAGATAAGAACGATTCAAAGAATAACATCATTGTAGATACACTAGTTCTACCTTGAGATGTAATACTAGTAGCTACATTGATATTATATATAGCGGAGGTATACATCCCGATACATCCATATAATCCGTTCGTATCAATCTTGTCCAATTGTTGTAATAGGTTATAATGCTCAAATTCCTCACTTCCTTTAGGATATTTAAACATTTCTTTTTTATGAATTCCTCTAGCGTTTAGAAATTGTTCTACTACAACATTTAACGGATTAGGAACAGTACCTTTCTTTTTAAACATTGTACCATAACTAGTTACAATCGGTTCTTTACTGGCTATATATTCTGCTACTGCTAATAGAGATAATCTACTAGTCGTATTCTTATAAGTATTTACAACCTCTACGTTCTTATTCTCTCTATATCTCTTATTTATAGAATAATCTATTATAGGAGATAATTCTTCCTTACTGATAAAAGGATTGTATAGTTGTATGATTCTAGTCATTATATCTTTATATTTTTCAATAATCATCGATTATTAATCCTCCAGTGTATTAATTATGAAAGTGTGTTTCCAATATTATAATTATATTATACGATCGAAAATAGGTTTAGTTTATCAAAATCTAACACAGATAACATTCAATTAAAGTCAAAGAATAAAACAAATAATCTAATCCGGGGTATATTTATATTTATAAATCAATCTAATAGATAATTCTTAATATTAAGGAGGAAAATAAAATGTCGTTATATGGTCATTCTAATTTGAATGAAGATCTTAACGGACTTGACATGGATGCTGTAATGGAGTCGTTCTTTTATGACGATCTTTCTCGTATGAGTGATACTGCTCTTAATGAATTCTTAGAATCAGAACAGTGCAAGGCTCTTCAGGAAAAGACAGCATTCGCAAAGCCGACACTTATGAGACTTGACAAGGCTGCAGACAAGCTCCGTAGAATTCGTCTTCTTTGCTACACCCTTGCTCAGAACGCCAAGGACCCGAACTGGGCTAAGTGCAAGAAGTATCGTGCTCTTTGGAAGAAGCATAGGGCTGCTATCTTTAAGAAGTATGGTAATCCTGCTACAAGATATGCAAGCATTGCTCAGAAGCAATATATCAAGAAAGTTCAGACCGGTGAAACCAATAAGTAATATTTTATATTTGTACAAATAAGATATCCCGTAGGAATATCCTACGGGATGTTTTTATCAAAATTATTTTTAATTATATACTATAATAGTGTAGCACCTATCTTTAATCTAAGAAAGGAAACTTATATGTTTGATAAATCTAAACTACTACTATTAAATTCAGTAGAAGCACATAATCAATGGTGGAATATGTATAATATCGATGGAGAAGCTCCAGATCACCATATGCTATTTAATGGTCATGAATTTTCTATTATATTGGAAATAGATCCTCGCGATAGATATGGTTTCAGTGTAAATCCTTATATAAAATTATGTAGTTCTGATAATGTGGAAGCTGCAGTTTGGGATAAGTCTATAGGTGTTTCTAAAATAACTCTTTTAAATCCTAGAATTTTATATAACGATGATAGATATACACAGATAGCTTTTAATAAGAAAGTATTAAGAGATCTAAACGAAGCGTTTATGAATTATAAAATATTATATAATTCATCGTACTATACATTATTTGAAGCTGTAAAATACTTTATGAGGTATGATTGTTATAATATGGAAGTTACACATAAAGATTCTATAGATTTTACTGTAATTGATAATTATAAAGAATATTATGGAAATATAGCAAAAATTTATAGCGAACCTTGGGAGGAGTAAATTTATGAAATTTAATACGTACTATTCTGATCGTGATCCGGCTAATGCTCTTAGTGTAAGTTATATAGCTCCTTATAATATGAGAAAGCATACTGAAGTAACTGCGGATGATTGTTATATTGAAATTACAGTTGGAGGTACATCTCCTGCTTGCCCTAAATTCAAAACTTATCAATTATCTTTAACTAAACCTGAATATAGGGAAAAGGTTTGGGGTGAAAGGATAATGAATGAATTAAAAGAGCCTATTGTTAAATGTATTAGAGATAGTTATAGACCGGCTATTTGGAGAATTAACAGTGAGGCTGGAAGAACTATTGTAGATTCTAATTGTCTTATTCCCGAGTATGAATCTTTAGAAACAAGGAATGATCCCATACTTAAACAGTATTTAGATTTTTATCTTCATAAACTTGTAATTCCGGATTTCGATGAATATTTCTTCGATGAAGAAGGGGATTATTTTTCGGCTAATGCTCGTATTGGAATAACTATAAGATTTGTTTCCAATGGATATTACTACTATCCTGAAGTAAACGATGACGAGCATTATATTCTGGTAAGTATTATAGATCAGGATACTTACAAGTCAAAATGTTATAGAATTTCCTTATATGAACCTAAATACGTTTACAATAGCGATGATCTTCCTGAAGATGATAGAGATCTTGTTATTAAGACTATTATAAAGAATTATAAGGAGGGTTTACAATCTATAAATAATTGTCGGGGTAGACAGGTGCTCGATCCTAACAGACCGATTCCAGATTATAATCTACTGTAGTTTTAAGAGGATGGAGAAAATCCTATTGGAAACATTGCCGATTATAAAGGTAAGACTATAAAAATTTGCTAATGAGGATTTTATGGTAGATAATTTTTATTCGTATTTCAGTGCGTGTGATCCAAAACATTATATCTGGATTAGCTATGAAGGTCCAAGTAATGCTAAAAGACATCCTGAGATTACATCTGAAAGATTTAGTATAAAGATTGATCTTGGATTTGGTGGTATTCCACATCCTTATCTTATTACTTATCGTTTATATTTAGATAAACCAGAATATCATTCCAGCTGGTTAACTCGTATAACGCCGAGTATGAAAGATCATATTATAAACTGTATCAATAATACTTATAAGGAAGCGATAGCAAAGATTAATAAATCTGTACGTAGAGAGATTATTAATCCTGATAATCCTATTCCTGATTATAATGTATTAGAGACTGAAGAAGATGAAATATTAGATCAGTTTCTTGATTTCTATTTCAACCATCTTACTATAACTGATTTCGATAGTTATTTCTTCGATGAAGAAAATGATTGTTTTATGTATTTTATTCGTCAGGGAGTAACATTGTTATACGTTTATAATTGTTCGTATGATTTCCATGAAGTAAATAGTGAACAATTTTATATTAAAATTCGTACTTATGATCGAGAGACGGATAAACGTATTAACTATCGTATATCTTTAAATGAACCTAAGTATATCTATAAAAGTGCTAAACTTCCTGTAGATATTAGAGATAGTGTAATAGAAGCTATATTTAATACTTACAGTAAAGGGTTGCAGGGATTTAATGAAGATATACATAAACAGGTATTCGATCCTAATAGACCGATTCCTGATTATTGGAAATTGTGATTTTGTGAGGATGGAGATTATTTCCATCCTCTTTATTTTTTATAACCACTTTAATCTTCTACACATATCGTCGAATGATTTCTCTTCAGAAGTATTTAATATTCTACTACCTGTTCTACTATTTACGATAGCAAATACTCTCTTTCCGTTACTCATATATTCTTCAGCTTTACATCCATGATTAATAATAGCTTGTTGTGCTTGTAAGCTGCATCCCATTGCTTTAGTTGTTATTTTCATAATAATACACCTCCTTTATTATATGTCGTATCATTAATACCAGTAAAGGTGCTAACCGTAACATTCCTATAATGATACGAATTTTTAATCCTATTGAAAGGAGTTTTATTATTATGATACGTACTGATTATTTTAACGACATGAAAGTCGGATATATTGTGAATGAATCCTTTATCCCCGGATTTACAGAAACAAATATTATCCGTGAAGATAAAGAAGGTAGATTAATTGCTGAGGCTAATCTTCAAACAGCAGATGAATTAAATCGTAATGGTAGAATTTATCCAGCAGATGAATTATTTCCTCAGTTGGTTTGTCCTAGAACTAGAGAATTATTAGAAGCAGGTTATTTCCGAGGCGAAATGGGTCATCCACTTTCGACAGAATTAGTAAGACAACAGACTATAGACGATACTAGAACCTGTGTACAGTTCTTAAAGTTATGGACTGAAGGTAAGGATGTTAAAGGATTATATAGAGGAACGAATAATGCTTTTGGTAAAGCTATTAATGAAGATCTTAAAGATGGATGCAAGCCAGCATTTTCGTTAAGAGCTCTTGGAACAATCGTTAAAGATCCTAGGGGTAATATTGTAAGAAATCTCCGTATTATTACTTATGATTGTGTAATATATCCTTCTCATCCTGGTGCTTATACTCATGGAATTATTAATGAATCTGCTAATATAGAAGAGAAAAAGTCTCATCTTCAGTCTGTAGCAGAATCTGCTAATATAGATTACTATAGTGATATTCTTAATAATAATGATAAGATTGTAGGATTTAATCATTCTGATGTAGTTAGTTATATCAAGAGTGAATCTGCTAATTTTAAATATATTAAAGAGAATTTTGATTTCATCTACGATACGATTACTATAGATGAATCTTGTAATAGAGTTATATTGGATACTAAAGAAGGTGATAAGATTTATGTAAATCTTGAGAAGTATATTCAGAATGAGATAATGAATTATTGTGATCTTCAGGATCAGATTATAAGAAATTAATTATTATATTAGGAGGTGATCTATAATGGCGCTTGCTAATAATTATACTGATCTATTGAATAAGATAGAAAGACGTTTAGGATTAATACCACTAGCACCACACTTACCAGAAGAATTAGGAAAGAAAGCTTGGGCTAAAGTAATTAAAGACGATACTATGGTTACGTTCTCCAGATACTTTCCTTTAAAGGTAAGATTTGTGGTAAACGACGAAACTTGTCATAAGGTTAAAAGTGTTAATGGTACTACTGAATATATTATAAAAGATGAATATCTTGGTGGTGCTAAACTATTAGGAGTAAGAGATATAGATTGGCAAGACTGTTCTGCTGATAACTTATCTGTAGGACAAACTGCTGGTTATGGATATTATATCCCTAATTATGGTGGAATGGAATCTACCTTTGAAGCATTCTTAGCACAACAGATGTCTGCTGATATAGCTTCATTATATAATAACCAAATCTATATAGATTTTGAATATCCTAATAAGTTAAAGATAATGAGAGCTGGTAATGTAGATGTAAATCTTGCCAGTTTTGTAGTAGACTTATTAGTAGAGCATTCTAATTTACAGACTATATCTCCTACAAAGATGGAAACATTTGAGAGTCTTGCTCAATCAGATGTAGCAAGATTCTTATATATGAATCTTAGATATTATGATAATTTAGATACAATCTATATTAATATAGATCTTAAATTATCAGAATTAGAACAAGAAGGAAATAAGAGGGAACAGATTATCGATGATATTAAGAATGCTTATACATTAGCAGCATCAGATACAACTCCTCTTATTTGGTCAGTACCTGGATAAAAATAAAAAGAGTAGGGAATATTCCCTACTCTTTATTCTTCTATGTTTAATATTTTCTTTATTTCTGCTTCTGATAAATCTGCTATTTTTATTAATTCTATAAAATCATCTGTCTTTACTAATTGACGTTTACCAGTTTGATTATTTACTAATATTAAATGATTTTTCCAGAATTTCTTTTTCTGTCTTCTATTCATATAATATTCTCCTATTTTTGGTATATATAGTTTTTTCCTTTAACTCTTTTAATTCCATTATCAGCAATCTCATTGCATTTTCTTACCATATATTCTGGAGTTATATAATCATATATAGACCAATTCTCTATAACCTGTTTGTATATAGATAGTTCTTTTTCGTATTTCTTTTTACAATATTTTTTAGACTGTTCTTCTCTATCAGATAACATTTCTTTTTTATAAGTCTTTCTAGCTTTTATATAATCTTCAGAAGCTACTTTAATTACACCAGCTATTAAATTATCGTAACAGTCACTATAATTATTACTAGAATAACTTTTTTCAAAATAATTCATTGGTATACTCTCACCACCTTTAACAATGAATTATTCCAATGTGGTTTTGTAATAAATTATTACATATATAACTATAATTTAAAAATGATACTAGCTACGACTAGTTATATGCTGCTGTGATGGAACTGGCATACATAAGGGACTTAAAATCCCTCGGTAGAAATACCATGTGGGTTCGAATCCCACCAGCAGCACTTGACCTTGCGATCAATCCACTTCGACTTATCCCAGTAGGTAATATTACCTACTGGGATTTGTTTTTATTTATTATTAAATACAAATGTAATTATAACTATTATTTGTACCATATGAAATATTTGATCGGCTATCAAATTTATATCATTTGTATTTGCTTTTAAACTATCAATTAGGAAATGAAAACATGTATGAATAATTATTGATACTAATATCGTTATTGGATTTATTGTATAAAATATCATAATTGGTAAATGAACAATGAAACTCCACATAAAACAATGCTCTAACATTGGCATCAGCCAATCTTTTTTACTTATCTTAAAACCATCTTGTCGTTTTGATTCTTGCTCTTTTAAATCTTTCCAGAATCTTACAGTTTTCATTTGACCCAATATACCTTGTAGATTATAATCTGCTACTATATGAAAAAATAGCATAGTTATATAGAGAGTAAAATAGTTATAGGTTACAAATTCTTGAATTCCTTTCATAATAAATTCTCCTTAAAATAAAAATTTGCACAATGGTACCAAGTTTAACACTTCTATAATGATTACCTTATTTAATGGAGGAACGGCTATGTCTAATATCGTAGATGGATTTGATATCAGAAAAAGAAAATTAATGAAGATGAATGAATCTACGGATTATGATATTCGTAGTAGTAAATATTGTGCTACTTTAAGTAATAGTATGAGAGAGGATCCTACTTATAATAATATATCTAAGTTTGTGGAAGAATGCTCTAATAATAAAGAAAATAGTAATGTTTATATACGTGAATGTATAGAAGCTGTTAATGAATACGGGGATAAATATCCCCAGATTATTAATATTGTTTGTGATAGAGTAATTCCCAATTTAGATGATTTTACGATAAATGATATTAGAGAAGATTCTGATATGATGCAGAATGAGAGTATTAGAAATAGTATTAATAGAATATATGAAATGAATACTGTAACTGATAGAATTCTTTCTAATCATGATAAGATTAATGAAGTTTATGATGTAGAATCTTTAGTAGAAGATAGAATAGAAGAGGAAATATTAGTTACTAAAGTAGCTTCTATTATAAATGAATTTGATATGCCTACAGTTGGAAAATTCTCTGCTACATTAGAAGAATTATCTTATATCGATCCTACTATAGATAAAGAAATTCTTGTAGATGAAGCTTATGATTATTTCTGTTTAGCTTGTGATACTGATAAAGAAATTAGAGAAGGTATGAAGAATGTTGTAAAGAATTCTCCGGTAATTCCTGATAGTATTAGAATTAATGAGAATTCTAAATATGATATTTATGCCAATTATATCTATAGAGATAATCACAATATTCAATCTCTTGTAGAATTAAAGGATAAATTATTATCTTCTTCTAGTGAGCATATTAAGAATAAATTTAATTCTTTCTTAGAATTACTTACTAAGATTGTAACTAGTTCTTCTGATAAAGAATTGGTAAAATATATCTACGAGACTTTAATACCTGGATTAAAAGATGAGATTATTAATAGATTATCTGGAGATCCAGATGGTTTAACTATTATGACAGCAATCAGATATTCTATCCAAAATAATATAGAGTTGTGTAATGATAAATATAATGTGTTGTATGATAATAATGGTACTGATATTTATCAATATATCAATGCTTTAAAGGCATTGGAGGAGTATATAGATAATACTAGAGATGTATTCTACCCGTCATATAATGTAGAATGTATGACATATTCTTTAAATGAAACCAATGCTACAATATCATTACAGGAATTTAAATTATTTAAGTTTGATAATCTGATTACTAGATTATGGAAAGCTGATAAATTTCTTCAGAAGAAATTTGATCAATTTAAGAATAGGGTTAAATCTAAAGTATATAAAGTAAGATCTAAGATATTTGAAAATTCTGATATTTATGAATTTTTAGATATTAATGGAAATATAGATTATTGTATTTCTAGTTTTGCTTATTCTCCAGATGCTGATATAATGGATTTACACGAATATTGTACTAATTGTATCAGAGATATTAATAATGATATTTTCAATAATAGTGAATATGTGTGCTATTATGAAATTACCGGAGATACAATAGAGTTTAGAGTAAGATCTAATATGGTTTCTATTAGTCTTACAGAATCCGAAAGAATGAAACTGGATGAAATGATATCATATGAAGATATGAATAGAATTAGTGACGTATTATACGTTACAGATCTATTAAAAGAAAATTTTAATTTCGTAGATGAATCGGTTGGATTTTTCTCTAAGAAATCTAATTATGATAAATTTGGTACTTATCTTGAATTATGCTCTACTGCTGGTATAGATAGAGAGATTATAGATCAAGTATACGAGAATACTCTTATCCGTTGTAGCGATCCTACTACGTTTATTATTAAGAATTCTTATTTATATGATTCTTATCATACTTCAGATGATAATATGGTGGATGTATCTTTAGAAGCTATTATCGGAATTCAAACTCTCTTTGAAGATGGAAATAATCTTACTGCTGCTGAGAAGAGGAGAGAGACTATTAGAAAGAAGAGAGAAGAACAACTCAGAAAGTGGGAAGAGGAAGAAGAAGACGAGGATGAAGATGAGGAAGATTCTAAAGTAAATAAAGATAAAGAAAAGAATAAGGATTTAAATAATAAGCTTACTGGTAATAAGAAACCGGAAGAGAATAAAAAAGAAGATAAGAAGCCTGTTAAACCTGATACTAAAGGTATGAGTCTTTTTAACAAAGTTAAATTATATTCTAAAGGATTATTACAATATGCTAGAACTGCTGGTAATAAGATACGTGGTAAAGTTATGGATATGACCTCTTCTAGTGATAGATTAGGAGATGCTATAAAACGTGCTCTTATATCTGATAATAAGGAAGCTATTATTAAAGGATCGGTAATACCTTCTTTCCATAAATGTATTATGATCTTTATTGGATTAGCAGGTCTTTGGGCTTTTAATCCGCCTTTAGCTATTGTAACTGCTATTGGTGGATTTGCTGTAAGTAAGAATCTTACTAAGAAAGAAAGAGCTCTTATGTACGATGATGTAATGATAGAACTTAAGATAGTAGATAAAGAATTACAGATGGCTGAAGATAAGAATCAAATTAAGAAGATGAGAGAATTAATGAGATTAAAGAAAGAATTAGAAAGAACTGCTGCTAGAATTCTTGTGGGTAGTAGTTTTAAGAAAGATTTAATTCCTGGCGGTTATTCTATAAATAGAGATAATGATTAAGGAGGATTTGTATAAATGTTTGAGTTTGGTTCTCCGTTTGAAAAGTATAATAAATCTATATTCTTAGAAGCAGAGGATGACAACAATCAGCAACAAGATAATGATAATGCTAATGATCAACCCGATGCTCCTGCAAATGATGCTGATACTGGGGATGATAATACAGAACCTACTGATAGTGATTTTGATATAGATACAACTGACGATACCCCTACCGATGATGGTATGAATACTGGTGGTGGAGATGATAATACAGATAATAACAGTAATAACGATAGCTCTAATAGCTCTGGTGATTCTGAAGCTGCTGTAGATACTGCGGCTAAGAAAAGAGATAGAGAAATATTTGATTCTCTTTCAGCAGAAGAACAGAAATTAAAGACAGTTAAATTAAAAGAACTGTTTATGAAGTTATACTCTCGTTGTGGTCAAATTATAGAGAAATACGATTCTCTTGGTGTAAGATATGAAGATCTTACTGAACCGATAAAGAATTCTGTAAATGCTTTATATGGTTTAAAAGATACCATATCTTCATATTTATTATATCTATTTGATTCTAAAACTTATTTAGAGAATGATATTATGTTTAATAGATTCTTAGTAGCTATGAATCAGATTAAGTTAATTACTAAAGATATGAGAGATAGTCATAAGGAAGAGATAGAAGCTGTTAAGAGTAATACACCTCTTAATGATAAAGATATCGAAAAAGAAAAGAGTACACCAAATACAAATAATAACTAAAAAGAAAGCTCGGTAGGATAAAACCTACCGAGCAATATTTTCAATCATGCCAGACTTCTAACCCTGCTTTGTCAAGCAGAAACAGAACAAGCCAATATCCTAACCCGAAGATAGCAAAGAACGAACCCTTCAGGATTCGATTCTTTCTCTTTGTTTCTACAGTATCTTCATCTGACTCCAGACTATCTGCGATAGTAGTACCAATGATTCCTCCAAGAACTACCAACAGCCAATCCCATGCATGTTTCTTCATTTTCATTTCCTCCTGTATGAATTTATTATATTGATTACATTTTTATAATATAAGAGTATAGAGATTATCTAGTAAACAAATACATTAAATAGGAAACAAATATATCTCGATTATTTAAAGTATTGCTTGGATTTTAAATAATCTAAAATAAACTTCTGCATTACAGAAGCTTCATGCCTACTGGGTAAATTAGTTATACTAATCAATCCAGCATCAATCATATTCTGTATCTTTATCCTGGCTTGGTCGGACAAACCAGGATATGAATACGAAGTTTGCATAATATTTACCTCCTATAAAAGTATTTCTCTATACTCTTATATCAGAGATATAATATATTATTATATTTAGCAACTTTTACGAAAAAAGAAATATCCCGGTAGGTATTATTACCTACCGGGTGATTTTATTCAAATCTGATCATATCTTCTTTCTTCCATCCTGTAACTGTATATTTGACTGTATGATCTATAGGGTCTATGATTTTCAGATTCATAGTAGCTTTACTGATCGGAGGAAAACCAATTCTATCAAACATCTTAAGAAGTTTCTCGTTTTTCTTCCCGTCATAAGTCTTAAACTCAGTATTATGATATACAAAGGTATTGACAATAGCTTCATCTATTGGTTTTCCTTGACTCAGCAACACGTTTATGCTTTTAATATCCATAACGTGAAATCGAAAATAATTATCTTTCTCTTTATTTTCCCTAAACGATATAATGAAATGATCGTCTTTATACTTATTCTGAAATTTATATAACTTAGATAATTGGACCTGTTTCACCATATCCATTAACGTTATCTTATTTTCCATTACTCCTCCTATATCTTTAATTCTAAAAACCCTATCCTTGATAAAAATTCACCAAGAGATTCATCTGGATAGCTTACAACAAAAGCTTGTTGAATACCTTGTTTTATAGCTTTTTTGATCATGTAATTTAAATAGATAGTATTGATCGTAATATTGGTATCTTTCGGCAATTTAAATATTTTAGCATTAATTTTGCTAGTTAAAATCCAATTACAATTTTCCGTCCGATAAAGAAGAAAATCAGTAGTATCAAATATAGGTCTTATATTAATATTGATTTTTGGTTTATTAAAGAAGCGGGTAGACATCGTGCACTTCTCCTTCCATATTATTAGCCCTTTTCATTATCTAATAATTTTATCTTAGTTTATTTTCCAATCACTATTCCTACTTTCATTGAAAAATTATTATTCATCTCTTCATAATTCTTTAAGTTATATTTTTTATCGTGCTTATCTTCTAAAATAGCAGATCCAAATACTACTTGAAATTTTGCTATCAAATCTTTCTGTTCTTCTGTAAGATTAGAATAGAAATCGGATAGATAATCACGACACGCAAATCTTTCTCCGTTAATACTCCTTATATTTAAATCCGAATACTCTTTTCTAGTAACCTCAGTATTAAATATTGATCCCATTTCATTACATGTATCATAATATCTTTTAAATGACTTCATTAAATCTTTCATATTTTATTTTTTATTACTCCTTTCATTGAAAAAGTCTTATTCAGCATAACATAATTCTTTAAGTTATACTCTTTGTCTTTTTTATCTTCTGCAAGAACAGATCCAAATAATACACGAAACTCTGCTATTAATTTTTTCTGTTCCTCTGTAAGTTGAGAATACCAATCAGATAGATAATTACGACATAAAAATCTTTCTCCTTTAATACTCTTTATATTTAAATCTTTATATTTCGCATCATTCAATAAGCAATCAATTTCATTACGTGTATCACGAAATCTTTCAAATGACTTCATTAAATCTTCCATTTTACTCCTCCTTTTATTGAAAATTTATTATTCAACTCTTCATAGTTCTTTAAATTGTACTCTTTATCTTGATTATCTTCTGTAATAGCAGATCCTAATAACACATGAAACTTTGCTATAAATTTCTTCTGTTCTTCTGTAAGCTGAGAATAAAAATCTGATAAACATTTGCGGTATATAAATCCATCTCCATTAATACCCATTTCATTCAGATCGTCATACTCTTTTTTATTATATTCATTATTAAAAAAGTAAGTTATTTCATTATTTGTAGCATCATATCTTTTAAGCTCTTCCATTGCTATTTTATATTTTCTTACTCCTTCAAGTTCAGAAATACCAATAGTTACCATATTATACTCCTTTCTGTATATAAATCCATATTATCATATTTATAGTATATTATTCAAAAATTATTTATATAATAGATATCGTATCATCCCCTAATATAAGCAATATTATCCTACTTTATTACTCTAAATATTGCCACTTTTGAAGAAATAAATTTCAACAATATAGTAAAAATTAGTGTATACCGCTTTCAGGTATCATATAATTTAAAATCTCAGTATTTATATTTTAAAATAAATTCAATAGCAATGTCTATTAAATATTATAAAAGGAGGAATACATTATGCCTATCGCTGGTGTAAGAGAAACAAAGACTGTTGGCAACTCTTATCGTAAGAGTCCGCTTGCTGCTTATGCAAAGGCATTTTCAGAATGCGCTCAATCTATCCTGAAAGAGGATGGTTATGATATTTTTGAAGAACCGCAGAAGGTTTATCATCGCAAGGAATCCAATGCTGCAATGAAGAGATTCTTCATGGAGAATTGGTACGATGAGAAGAATAATACTCTCGATGCTGAAGATCGTGAAGATCTCCTTGAGCAGGCTAGTGCTCAGTTCGAGAATGACGTTGAGGCTATGATGGAGCATTCTGCTCCGGCAGATTATAACCCGATCGTTGGTATGGCTCTGCCGATTCATAAGCTTATTCTTATGAACAACGTCTATGATAAAGGTGTATTACAAAAAGTGACCGCAGTACAGCCGAAGTTCACGATCTCTCTTGAGAGAAGGCTTCTGGTTAAGCCGGATGGTACTGAAATTGATATGTTCCTTCAGCAGAATGAAATGACTGATGCTATCGATTCCACTAACCCGGTTAAGGTTATTGATCTTACTCTCCCGGTAACGGAAGATAAGGATATTATTACAGATGAGTTTGGTGGAACTTCTCTTGATAATCTGGATGTTTCTACTTATATCTCTGCTGTTAAGGTTAAGGACGTTCTGTTTGAGGTTGGTGATATCCTTCCGGATGCAGACGGTTATATCAATAAGGATGGCGAGGTTGCTACGGAAGATACGACTGCTGATGTTTGGTTCCGTACGGATATTCGCTTTGCTCCGAACTACGGCGGACCGGCTCATTTCGAGAGAACTGTTACGACTCCGCTTCAGATTACTTATAAGGATGCTGCTAATTCGGGTGCTGTTACCACGAAGAAGGCTGTTATCACTGGTTCTATGAATAAGAACCGTTTCAATATTGCTGATCTGTCTGGTAATATTGAGGAGATTCGTCTGTCTGCGAAGCTCGATTCCAGTAACGCAATGCTCTCCACTGTATCTACTAAGTGGAAGGTTGATACTGATCTGGTTGAGATCGGAACCGCTACTCCGGTTAATGTAACGATCTCTCCGGAAGAAGTTAAGGACCTTGCTGCTATGTACAACGTCAACCAGCTTACTAAGCATCTTGAGCTTATCAAGACTGTTCTTGGTAACTATAAGGATGACAAGATCAAGAGCTTCATCGATGATACTTATAATAGGCTCGATGAGAGAACCTCTTTCGCAGAGTCATTCGATTTCGCACCGAGGGATGAGTACGCACTGTCTCATGTCGAGTGGAGACAGGCTACGTTCATGGATTTCCTGGACGACTTTGCTACTCGTATGCTTCAGGTTCTCAATGATCCGAACATGACGATTTCTGTCGTTGGTGATCCTCGTATTGTCCGTAAGCTTACTCCGAAGGATTATAGTTATCAGGCTCCTAGCAATATCGGTCCTGTTACACTTGATTACACTCAGACGATTGTCAATATGAGTGATAAGAGAGTATACAACTTCGTTGGCTCCGATAAGATGCGTAATACCAATGAGCTTATGGTTATTCTGAATCCGCGCAATAGTGAGCGTATCTGCCTGAGGATCTATGATTATCAGCTGTATGTCTCTAACGAGATTCGTAATATCAACAACCCGGCTCTTCCGGCTATTCATGCATTCGAGCGGTTTAAGACTGTTGCTTATCAGCCTGTGCTTGGTAAGGTTGCTATTCTTAATCCGAGCGGTCTTCGTGCTGGAGAGTAATTTAGAGTATAGATTATAATAACACATAATGAGGAGGTGTAGGGAGAAATCCCTACACCTCTTTTTATCATATTCAGATTATTATCATTAACTTATTTGTATAATTTACAAAGTAAGTTATATTTTAATAATATACTATAATAATGTAAAAAGAAACAAATAATTTATTTATAAGGAGGAAATTTATTATGTTAGATGATTTTGATATTATAGATCTGTTTTTGGAAGACGATGAAGAAGAGTGTCTTGACGAATCAGCTACGAAAGAAGGTTTGCCAAGATATATAGAATTATTATTTGAGCATTTATTAAAGTTCGAATATCAGCCTGAGAGGAGATCTAGAGGTTGGTTAAAAACTATTAATACCAATAATACAAATATAATGACATTATTAGGTCCACGGAGAGGAAAAATATATACACAAGTTAATTCTAAATATTTGGATGATAGATTTGTTGTAGCTGCACATGATGCTGGAAGAGCAATAGGTCAAAATTTAAGTTATCTTAGTAGGCCTATTGATTGGGATAGAGAATTTATTATGAATAAAGAAGCTATAAAAGCTTGGTTGTATGATCATAATAATTATGCTGATAATTGTAAAGCTGTAGAGGAATATATTAATGATACAATCAAATATAAAGAATAATATATTAGGTTTTGAAGATTTTCAAAACAAATATCGTGACGAATGGAGAAAGGGTAATATATCTGAAAATAGTGTAAATGAATTATTATATGTATTAAGTAATATTGATATAAATAATTCAATTTGTAAGAAAATATTTTGGACTGTTCAGGATATTATACCTCTTTTAATTAAGTATAGATTCAAAAAGAATCAATCTTATAAATTAATAGAACCTATACGTATGGATAATTGGTCCTTACATACTTGGATCAGTATAGATCCAAATATAGTTGAATATGGTTGTAGTAAAACTACTATATATGGAGGTGTTTGTGAAGGTTTTCGGTTAACTTACGGAGACGACAACTATGCTGATATAGCAGGAGATGAATTAATGAATCAATTAACTGAAGAATTTATTCTTAAAAATCTATCTGATATAGATTATATTGAGAATTATCTAAAAACTTATGCTAAGACAGATAAGATTAGAAGATATCTTCAGTTAATTTAAAAGGTAATTTATTATGGATTATATAGATAAATTATTTGATAAAATCTCCAATTTCGATGACAATAAAATTATTAAATATAAATCTAAATGGTGTCTTATCAGATTAATCTATATGTGTTTGAAATATAGGTATTGTTATCAGATAGGAGTAACACAACAAGTTGATTGGGTTAGTGAAATTGGTTGGTTATTATTAAATTATGGTCCTGGTGAATTAGACGACTACGGTGTAAATGAAAGTATCGATTTCTTTCATGAAGGTGAAGTATTAGAAAATATATATTTAGAAGTAGTAGATTTTATGGAGAATTATCAAGGATATAAAGACTTACCAAGAGATAAAGATACTATATATAAATTTGCTAGAGATAATATATGTAAAGGTGCTGACGAAAGTATAAGATTTTTTGATACTATAACTCGTGATCCGTATAAATATCAACAATGGAAAGAAAGTTGTTTCATATATAAATGGGTTTGTAAATATGCTAGAGGTAATAGAATTAAAGAAGAGATAAAATTGTATTTTTAAATCATTCCCAGTAGGTAATACCTACTGGGAATGATTATTTATGAGGAAATAAGTATGGAAGACTTAATGGGAAACTTTGAGGGTTCTGTAACACAGTTCTTTGTACCTGATTCTGAAGTAGTTGTATTCTTTGGATTTATTAATAAGCTTCAGTATCCAGAAGCAAAAGAAGATGATTTCTATATTATGGTTTGTACGAATTTTATATATAATAACGGCAAGCCTGTAGAAGTATTTCGTATATCTTTAGAAGAACCTAAATATATTTATGGGAGTGATAGACTTCCAGAAGATATTAGGGGAGCAGTTATTAAGGTTATAATGGATAATTATAAGCGTGGACTTGAAGCTATTAACGAATATATGGAGAGTGGTTGTGAGACTCCTCTTTATGACGTTAATAGACCTGTTCCGGATTATACTAAGTTGTAATATATACTTGGGGATTGGTTAAACTAATCCCTTTATTTTTTATTTTATCAAAATTCGTATGATTTTAACACTTTAATAATGACTTATATGATATCTGTATCTGATTAGATATTAAAAATAAATATGAAAGGATTAGAGATAATGGATAATCTTACTTTAGAAACAAAGATGCCTATTATTCATGAGCTGACAAAAGCTTGTGAATTTTTAAAGAGTGTTGTAGATTCTGTAAATATTAGCGATGAGAATTTTAAAGATAATTGGAATGAAATTAATGAGATTCTTAATAGATTATTTCCCGATAAACAATGCTTACATGTAAGCGTAACGTTAAATACTGATAAGGTTTGCTTTAGTGTTATAGTAAACCCAGTAATTAGTAATATAGATCTTATGGATATTTTACTGAATGATAGTGAAATGTCTATAGATAAGTATATGGTAGAAATAGATTCTAAAATTGTATCAGCTTTATCTGCAGATGATTTAGCAATGTATATTATCCATGATATAGATGCTATTACAAGTCCTTATGCTGTTACTAGAGTAAGAGCATTTATGGATATATTAATGGCAAATCAGGAAGATAATATAGATCTTAAGAATAGTATTAATTATAGTAATATTCTCATATATGGTATTAAATATACTATGAGAAAATTAACCAATTTATTACATTATAACGACGAGGAGGAAAAATCTTGGCCTCGCTTAGCAGATATACGGGCTAATATCAGAAACGCTGTTCCTCAGATTATGAGTGATCAGACTCAACCAGATCTGAGCCTTCTACAGTGGTGTTTATTAGTTTATAAGAACTTAGATATAGAATATAAGGATGCTATAGAGGTTCTTACGAATGCGAAAGCTGTTACTGGATCTGAATTAGATATATCTGAAATTAATAAATTGATTAAATCTCTTAAAAGAGCTTCTAGTGAATTAATTACAGAAAGTTCTGTATATGAGAATATTAAGAATAATACCAACTCTACAGCTATTATAAAAGAACAATATCTTGCAGAGAAATTTAGTCTGTTTAAGAATCTTAAGAAGAATGGATTAAGATCAATAGAAGATGATTTATATGAATATAGATTAAGAACTAAGAATTGTACAGAACAATCTGACGCAATTTATATTCTGAGATGCATTAATACTAGATTATCTATATTAGATGATTATCTTGCTAATGAAGATATTACTGATTATGAAAGACAACACTGGCAGGATGTAGCAGATCAATATAGAAATCTTAGAATAGAATTAGGAAGTAAGAAGTTTAATACAAATTCTGTCAGTAAGAACTTCAATAATTTCTTAAATATAGATTATGATGCTCTTGATAGATTAGATAAGAATACATATTAAAAAAGAAAGGAGTAGGGATAACCCTACTCCAATCTTTTTATTTATTTATTTGGTTTCATAATAGCTCTCAAGGCTATTCTTGATCACGTTTCCTTCCGAGTCGAAGTTAAACTTTCTAACCTCAACTGAGAAGTATTCTGGCTTCACGTTGATTATCGTCGATACGATGTTTATAAATAACTCTTTATAATCTGCAATAGATTTACATACAATAGCAGCAGAAGTCTTCCTTGCAGGGTTATGAGCATTCTCGTTACAAACGATAATATACAGGCAGTTAGTGCTCTGCTCTATATCTTTCATTGTACTGCATTTATATCTATAGATATAATCACCAAACGTTCTATATATTGCAGACACTCCCACACCCACTTCTCTATAAGTAGGATATTTATTGACACTATAGGGCTGCACATTATATTTTCTAGTATCATTATTATAGTGCAAGCAACAAAGATTCACTTTAAGTTCCTCACAGGCTTTAATAAACGATACAAGAGGGCTCTGAAGACCCGTACAATAAAGATTAACTGATTTGTTTGCTCTACCTTCAGAATCGAACCTCAGATATTTCTTGAGGAAATCCTTACATATCTGAAGCTGCTTATCATAATCAAACATAGTCTCTTTGTCGAGACCATCTTCAAATACTCCTTTAACAGCAGGAGTAGAATGTCTTCCATCTACTAATACACATTCAAACACCGGAGATGCAGAAGTAATTCTGTTAATATTCTTATTATGCAGAATACTCCGCGTATACATACCAGGTATACCAGGTTTTATATATGACTCTTCGATGATTTCAGTTTTAGCTTTCTCAACAATGGTATCAACAACAGGTTCTTCTGTTGTAACTTCTACTGTATTTACTGTAGGTGCCGGTATTTCTTTTTCCGGCTCACGAATAGGGTCCTGAACCTTTTCTTCTACAGCAACAACTTCTTCTTTCTTTACAGCTGTTGTGCTGCTTTTATTATTAGAGGAAGCTTTATTTTTATTATTCTGTAGCTTGAGCCTCCTTGCCTTAGTTTTCTTTTTCACTTCCTCATCCTCCTCGTTCGGCCTGTTAATATCATTCTTCTTTTTCACGTTACTTACTGTATTCTGACTCACATTGGCAAGTTCAGCAATCTCGTACTGTGTTAATGATGTGGTTTTAAGATCGTTGATAATCCGATCAACAATCTCCTTCGGTATCTTATTTGAAGGAGAATAGCAGGCGTAGAAATTATGATCCATCTTTACATTTGTATATTCCTTCATATAAGAAATAAGCGACACTATAGATACAAAATATTTTTCTGCAAGTTTACTCAATTCAAATCTGGTAATATATCTAGTACCGTCAATTTCAGCAGTAGCAGCCTTCTCAATCTTATCCGCTATAAACAGCTTCTCGTCATCGGTGAAACGCTTCTTCTTATCCTGATCTTCTTTGGTACGAGTCCAGACAAATTTTGGTTCTACGTCGTTGTTTTTTACAACAGAATGAGGTTCTTCTTTTATTATCATATATTCATTTCCCATTGAATTTGCAGTTTCCACCGGCTGCTGTGTTTTGATAGAATTCTTCAACGCAATAATCCTACCTTTGTTTCTTTTGCTTATGGTTAATACCTGGGATATATCCACCCCATATTTCTTCGCCATATTTTTTAACGAAGATAAACTGTTGTTATCAGACTCTGCGAGTGCCGATATGATACAATCTTGCAAACTCTTTGTCATTTCCTTGTACATGATATCTCCTTTCTACAATGACAGTAATTAATATTACATACTTATAGTATATGATTGAAATTATTTAAAAGACATATATTCCCCGTAGGTTTTACCCTACGGGGAAATACAGGAGAATTTTTATGAAACCGTTAACGCACCACCTTTTTGTATTACTATTATGTTTTTATATGATAATATAGATATATTAATTTAAAGTAATAGATCCCCAATATAGTCAAGTAGATAAATGAATTTATCTTCCATATACGATAACACGAAGTAGTGTATTTCCACTTTCCATATAATACCTTACAAGCGAATTATTAAAAAATATATATAGAACCGCAATAATTGTACTGGTGTCATCTATTACACCTAAATAACATGGTTTACCAATTATATATCTGCTAGTATATATAATTCCTCCACCAAATGGTTGACCGCTATTATCTCTACCATACAAAACCATAATATCTGATATATTGTCAGGAATAGTAACATCAACAGGTGTTCGAGAACTTGTAGTATTATCGTTAATAACGATAAATTGTTTGTTTATTTTTTCATCATCTTCTAAATTTATATTATAAATAAGTTTTAGTTGTTAATTATTGAAGAATTTTCCACGAATCCCATGTTTGAGGATTTCCAACTCTTCGCCTGAACCCTTGTGAATTTCCACCTATAATTAATTGTATTCTGAAAGTATCGAATTGTATAAGTACTCCGTACCATGGAGAAAATTTAGATGGAAAACTTGTATGAACAAATTCTGTGCTAGATCCTATAGCATAATAACCAACACCTATATCTGTATTATCTATATTACCGGAAAAATAACCTCTATTTCTTAACGGATAGCTTGACAATTTACAATAATTATTATTCAAATCATCAATCGGTTGTAAAATTATATTATGTTTTAGCAAGTACGTACCAACTAGTAAAACTATTATTAAGTCTATATCTAAGCACAGTTTGATTAGTATATATTTGTATTTGTATTCCATAGTCTAATGTTCTACGATATGATATGATAAAATGAATATTACCTTTTAAATGAGCATCAGTTTCATATTGACCGTGACTAAAGGAAATTGATCCAGTAGGTTGATTATTAAATAGATCGGCGCATGAATATGATTCATTTAATAATATAGGTGAAAATGTACATTTACTACGAAACTGTGTAGCTTCATCAATCGATTAAAAATTATAATTCTTTTACAGGCTGCCAAGTGCCACTAATTTTTGTTTGATAAAGTAATTTACTAGTATTATATCCAAAAACTAAACCAGCAGCATAATCACTAGTTGCAAATTTTTGCACTATACAAGTAAAATTTCCATATACAAATATTATACCTATATGTATTTTATTATCGTTATCTATACTATCTATAGCTGTAGATATAACATCTTTGATTTGATTAGTATTTTTATAACTTAAATAAAACGAATTACCAATATAACTAGTTATTTTATTTAATTTCTCAATAGGACCATTTTCATCAAAACAATCGGCTCTAGGGTTAATTCCCTAGAGCCGTTAAAATTGCTAAAAATAATCATATATTATATTTTAAATAAATAATAGGAAACTGGATTAAATTATAGAAAGGTGGTGATTATATAAGGATAAAAGAAATAGGAAATAGACAAGGAGGTGAATGAGATTGATTTATCTTAATAAAGATCAAATAGATCAAGTTGTCCAGATTGCAAAGTCGATACGACCTGATCTATTTCCTGATGGCAACCATATCATTGGGAGATCTTATAAAGATTTATTTGAAGTTTCTAATCTTTACAGAACTATCTGTAAAGATTTAGGATACAGATAATAAATCACAAAAACCCGTAGTAACAATCCAATCTTTTATCCTAATCTATTTCCTATTATTTATTTGTAAAAAGAAAAGTAAATATTAAATATTTACTTTTCTTTTTTATCTGTATAATAATTTATAATTACCTCTTTATATTTTATAGTTTTCTGATGCTTAGAATCTTAATCATATTGATGCTGATATTGATTGTATTGTATTTGGTACTTGCCCATATATAATACCTAACCAATGTGTATATTGAATGTTTGCTGTGATCTTTATAGTTTTATTTGTAATTGTAGCTGTAGGGGTGGGTGGATTGTTACCACTATCACCACCACCAATAAATATAATAGTCGGATTATTAGATCCAGAAAAGAAACATAAATACATATTAGCATTTAATACTAATAATATTCCACCATAACAAGCATTAAAATCCCCTACAGTAATATTTACATATTTTTTATTTATATATGAAAATATTATAGATTTTCAGAAAAAAGTAGTATATGATAATTGATTTTTAATCTGTGTATTTTCATCATAAGTCAGTGAAATATAAGTAGATTTGGTAACTCACTGTATATAAGGAGTCTTAGAAGCTAATTTTAGCGAGTGGAACCACACCACGACTGAGATCCGTCTTGATGTTGTACAAGATATCCCCACTCTCAAGGACAACATATGCGTTAGAATCGTTATATTTAGTGCTTGTCCAATATGGAAATCCATTATTTCGCACATATTTATTTATCATATTGGCTTCACTTTGAGTTGGGATTTTACAATTCTCTACCCTAATATCACTAGATTTAAGATATAAGACTACTGTCCAAGAACAGTTACAAGCATCAGACCAATTTAAACTATCCTCATTAAGTCCTTTATAATTATATTGTGTATCATATTTTCTACTTCCAATTGTAAAGTCAGTTCCCAAAAACCATGCAGCGGATCCGGATCTATAAGCACAAATAAATTGCATAGATCCTTTTTGATTTCCATTATATGAACCTCTTACAAATGTACCTACTTTTATATTATTCAAATCATCAAAAAGTTGTACTTACACCTATATTTCGTATTTGAGTAGCTTCTCATAAACTATATTGGAGTTTAATAATATAAAACTTTATTGTATTGGATATATTATAGTAAATGCTCCATTTGCCGATGTTGCTGCCGATGCAGCAGAAATCTTGATGCACCCATATACATCCATAATAACAGTCATATGATTTACACCATAATCACCAAAGTGTCCTTGTGTGCTAAGACCATAGCTTGGGTAATATGCTATTGGCATAACATCAACATTCAGTACAGTAGTCCACATAGTAGTTGGTTTCATACTATCACCATCAATCCATACTATATTACTCAGTACGCAATATATAATTGTGCCTTGATTTGCTGACAATGTTGACCATGGTACTTTGTAATTAAATTCATCATAAGGTCATTATTTGTATACTATTAATAATATAACTATAAAATAATTACTTCATAATCTATTTTATAAGGAGGTTTAAACCTATGGGTGTTGGAGCTTGGAACGTAAATGTAGTTACTGGTGGAATGCCTGAGAAGATTGCTACGGCAGTATCTAAGGTAAATGAGCAGTTTGTTGGTGCCGAATATACTCCTATTGCTTATGTAGGATCTCAGGTGGTGAATGGAACTAATCATGCAGTTCTTGCTGAACAGCTTCTTGTTACTGGTAAGGATCAGAAGAATGTAGTTCTTCTTATCTTTAACGAAAAGGGAATGGATGTAGATCTCGTTGCGATTGAGAGAATCGTTGAATCTGGAGAAGCACTCGGCGGTACTGTTGTAGACGTTAAGACCGATATCCCGGAAGATGCTCGGAAGACATTTGATAGAGTGCTTGGTGGATTTGTTGGTGCTGCGGTTGAGCCGGTAGCTCTTCTTGCAACTCAGGTTGTTAAGGGAGTTAATTACGTTTTTGCTGCGGAGGTAACTCCTGTAGCTGTTACGGCTGGAGAACCTGTAAAGAAGTTCTGTGTTGTTGTTGTGAATAGTCTTGATAAGAAGGCTAGTTTTGCAGATGTTCTAAAAAGCGGATTGGAAGTTGCTCTTGGTAAACCACTTGGTGAATGGCCGTAATTAATAATAATTAGAGGTGTTGCAGATCCCCTAGGGAATAATTCCCTAGGGGATCTTTTTTGTTTTAATTTTTATAATGATATATAATATATATGATATGTAAAATTTTTATTAATATACGGTGTATTATCTAATCTATTATTAACTATCAATATATATTCTCCACTGGTTTTAATTGATAATGAAGAATGTAATAATGCACTATTAGCTTCACATCGTGCAGATAAAACAATATAATTATATATACTATATCCTGTAATACATTCACCTTGTCCGTTTGTAGTATCTGTTAATACTTTTTTACTAATTGTTTTAAACTTAGAATTTTCATCAAAACCTTTAATTATATTTTTCTACAGTCTTCAACTTTTATACTTTAGTTTTTATATTTAGTATATTCTTAATCTTTTCGAATAGGACAAATCCTTCTTCTATTTTTCTCATAGATGGGTTGGGAGAATTCTTAATCAATTTTTCTATTGATTCAGCCCAATCAGATTTCATGATTTCATCTTCTATAAACTCTTATTTCAACTAGGTCTGATTTTACAAAATAGTCTACATATATTATAAAAAAGAAATCTGGTGTATGAGAGTTGTAATAGAAGATAAACCAGATTTCTTTTTAGATTTAGAATATTATGTTATGATAATACTCTAATATCTTTATGTTCAAGGTTACTGGGTTTCACCTTGAAATAATTACTGAGAAATCTAATAATTTCTTTAGAAAATCTATTATTAGGATTTTCCGAAATCGAGTTTTCAGTAATATCACCATCTACAATACTATGCAATAAATACAACATAGTACTTTTGGGCAAATAGTACGAACCTAAATTCATATATTATACCTCCTTTCAATAGTATTTCTTCTATAACTCTCATACTAGAGGTATAATATATGAATCAAATTAGTAACTTTTACAAATATAATTCCCAGTAGGTATAATACCTACTGGGATAATTATTCCATATATGTATATATTATTAGTCACTAAGATTAATCCTAGTGACTTACTATTATCTTAATGTTTTTCAATACGATCACATTAAGATAATTTAAAAGAAAGGAAGGTCTTTTTCTGTGGGAAAAAAGCGATATAAATTTAATATTGATTATGAGAAAACAGAAGAGGCTCCAAGAAATTTGGACGGTCAACCATTCTATGATATTACTCCCGATGAAGAGCAAAAGATATTCATAGATAGTATATACGATCCAGATACTATAGTGACTTTATGTGATTCTAGAGCTGGTTGCGGTAAAACTTTAATTAGTTTAGCTACAGCTAATATTATGGTTAAACGTTATGGATTATATGAAGGAATAGTATACTTAATGTCTCCTTGTGCCGATAAATTAGGTTATCTTCCGGGTAATTTAGAAGAGAAAACAGCACCTTATATGAGACCTCTTATAGATGCTATGCTTACTATAGGATTGAACCCGGATACTTGTTTAAAATTAGATTCTAATATACAAGCATTAAAGAACGGTACTACTTATATAGAATTTTATACAGATACATATATGAGAGGATGTAATCTAGAAAATAAAGTAGTAATTATAGATGAAGCTCAGAACTTTCCGTTTAACGAATTAAAAAAGGTGTTAACAAGAGTGAAAGATAGCTGTAAAGTTATCATAATTGGGCATCAGGGACAATGTGATTTACGAAATAAGAAAGATTCAGGATTTTCCGTATATTTAGACGCGTTTAAAGAAATAATAGACGATAAGCGTGTTAAAATATGCTATCTTAAAACTAACCATAGAGGATGGTTCAGTAACTTCTGTGATAATGTAAATAGATAAATAACGGAGATAGGGATATATTCCCTATCTCCATATTTTTATCAATATAAAGGTGCAATAAATATAGAATACAAATGTTCTGGGCCTGTGTGAACATTACCACAATATGTATGTATTTCTAAACTACTATTTATATATAATGTAAGATCTTGTTGATTATCGTTTCTGTTTATCATACAAATTGGATAATCAAAGGTTGTACGATATTGAGGTCTTATTACACTACTTGAATTTATACCACAAACAGTATTGTTTTGATATGTAGCTCCAGATTTCATTTTTATAATAGAAAAGAAAATACCAAGCTTCACTAATGGGTTATAAGTGCAAAACATTTCTGTTGTATTGTCTACCAAATTGGTATTTACGGAAATAGTAATTGCTGTATGCTTCCACGACTTATCATCAATCGGTTAAAAATTTTATTTAATCTGAATCCATTTACTAGTCCAATTACCATTACCATATTTAAATCTAAAAAACAAACTAGCAGATTCATATTCTCTAATAGCTATTTGTATTGAATACGTTGATTTCAAAACAATTAATACTCCACCAGTAAAAACTGTTGGAAAATTATTTCCGGCAGTACCTACACAATACACACCAGAATCATTAATAGAATTAGCATCTATGTTATTTTTTATATCTTGTATAAAAGGTATTCTAGTTTGTCCAAACTCATCCACATCATCATGCGTTATATTAATAATTATATATCATTAGCTTGCCGGTGGTACAAGAGTAAAAATACAAAAATTATACTGTTTTCCTACTGTTATTGTAGAATCATGTTTAAAAGTGCTTAACCTATAATCACTAGCCCAAGCTTTTATTAGATTACCATTTGTACTATCCCTTATTAATATTCCTTGTACCGGAAATTTAAAGTTGTTGGGTAAGTTAAATGTAATTTCGTCTGTATCTGTAGAACTTGCAATAAAAACTCCATATACAAATCCAATATATTTAGTATAAACAATTTTAACAACGGTATTAGATCTATTTGTACTAACTGAAGCTGAATGAAAGCTATTATCATCAATCGTTATAAAAATATAAATTTATTTTACGATGCTTTATACCAAAGACTAAGTACATTAATACTAGGAATAACTAATTGATTTGAAAAATTATAAAGAAATACACTACCAATGTAAATATCATTGGTTCTTATTGACACACCTGCACAATGAAATATTATGCCGTTATCTATATAATCACTTGGAATAACTGAAGCATGTATTGGTTTATAATTGGTTTCGGTTATTGCAGTACAAAATACATTAGCTTTAGAATTTGCCGGTACACCACTAAAGGTATTAGGTATTATTTGAGTTTTCTTTGTTTTATAAATTCTTATAAAATTTTCATCATCGTTCATTTTGCAAGAAATTACAATTTTTTCCAACTGGACCAAGACGCAAGATCTGAAGTTCCTCTAATAGCAATTCCACCTCCTTTATACTCTAATGCTAGTTGCGTACAATGTGATCTAATAACTCTAATTACAATTAAATATATGGTTGGATAAGGTATGTTTAAAATAGTACCACCACCAGCTGTATTAAGCCAATATATACCAGTTTCAGTTGCTTGATTTATATTTGTTATAGTAGTATAATCTCTTTTATATATTATATTATGATAATTTGCTGCTTCTTTAACTCTATTTCTAAACGAGCTATCATCATCTTATATTATATTATTTTTAATTTATTATAGCATACACAGTATAATAAATTTTGTAGTTGTATTATCTTTTATCATACTGGAGGTTTATTATGCTTGACGTTAAATTAACAGTTTCTGCACCGTGGTTTATTCATTATCGTAAGCTTCAGGCTATGTTCCTTGAAGATCCTCAGGTAACAGTAAAGTTTGATCAGGATAATTATGAAGTTAAGTTGTATGTAGATGATGCTGATAAGGCAGAAGCTCTTGGAAAGATTCTTAGGAATAGTATTGATTATGGTACTATTACCCTTAAGGTTACTGTAATTCCTCCGAATTATACCGATACTAATATTAGAGATCTTTATGAAAAGGCTTTGGAAGGAAATGGAGCGGTTTCTGATTACCTTACCAATCAGGTTATTGGTAAGAATTATGTAATCTTTAAGAATGAAGTAGTTCAGTACTTTAGCGATGATCTCAGTAAGGCTAATAGTGTAACTTCTACTTTGTATGAAAATATTGCTGAAGATATATTTATTGATAGAGCTGAAATGGGTTATTCTACTGAGCTTGGAGAGAATGTGATTAGAGATTAATAATATAAAATCCCAGTGAATTATTCACTGGGATTTATTTTTATAATTTATAATATATTATGTAAAATTTATAACAGTCCAGTTGGTCCAACCACTAGATGAATGTCTCCTTCTATACATTTTTGCATTACGCATAGAGAATGCTATTTGTAGTACATCTTCACCCATTCTTATACTTAATACAGCAATAAATGATTCGGGAGCATTATTAATATTAGCACCAAAATAGTATAATCCAGAGTTAGCTGTGAGATTATTTAAATCTGTAAATCCTGCATTGCCTACATTAGGCAATATTCCAACTGCATTTGTAAGTATTTCTGTCTTAGAATCCAGATCATCAATCGAGTTTTATTATTTAGTCCAAATTGTATCCCACTCTGTTCCATTAAACCATCTGTACATTATATTTTTATTATTAAATACAAGCGAATATACATGACTAGTCGAATTCGAATTCAAATGCAAATTTATCCAATGTGTATCTCCTGTATTATTAGTACCAAATGCTATTTTATTAGTACGATTAAACTCGAATTTCGAGTTTAATTCATCATAAGGCTACAAGTATAATATTCAAAATACGCGTACATTATTTAAAGTGGTTGTTAATGCTTTTTCGGCTGAAACAAAAAGATGGATTGATACTCACCATATTTTGTCACTGTCATTTCAGTGTCGACTTTTATATCTATATAACCTGTTTTTCTTGAGTTTTAATTTATAAGATAACAAAAAGACCCATAATACATTTTATTTGGCTGATATTGTTCTCTTGCAAAAAAACCCGAATCGTCATAAAAACCCATTACAGAATAACTATCAGCAGATGGAGTAAGATAAACTCTACCTGCTAGTCCTGGAATATATCCTGTTGGAAATTGAAAAATGCTAATATTGGGACTGGTGCTATAACTAGCTATGTTAGAACCAGTATGTAATGCAAAATGACAAATTCCAATTCTTTTGTATTTTAGACAAACTAAATTTAAAGAAGCATTGGTATTAGTATAATTTCCATTTAAAGCTGTTGTTCCTGGTTTGTTTATACTATCATAATCATCATAATCTTCTGAAAATTAATTTATTAAATATAAATATAATAATATACTATATTTATAAGGAGGTAAAATATATGAATTTATCTATTGTACGTACTGTAGATGAGATGTATAACTATATAGACATTATCTTTAATACTGCTTTATCTAATAAAGCTGATAGAATCGTGTTTCTTAATACTTATAATAATCAGTCCAGTTTAAAAGCTAATAGATTTGTTGCAAATTATTTGAAACAAGATACTTACGGTAATGAAACTGTAATATCTATGTATGATAATATGTTGGAGATTGATAATATTAATATACTATATAAAGCTATAAATAAATTTAAAGAAAAATATAATAATATTCCAATAGAAGTTTGGACTGATTATAGTACCGGTAAAGTGTATTGGTAAGTTTTATAAATAGGAGAATATAATATGAGTAATAAATTAGGGGATAAAATATTAAAATTATGTAAACAAAAAGGACTAAAGCAAAGAGATTTAGCAGATAAAATAGGAGTTACTGAAGTCAGTGTGAGTAGATATATTCGTGGTACTAGAATTCCTAATGCTAATATACTAAAGAAGATGGCTGAAGTATTAGAAGTTAGTGTTGGAGAAATCTTAGGAGAGAAAGATAAAACAGAAGAAGAGAGTGAGAAATTTGATAGTGCTTATAATACTATAAAAGAAATAAAAGATAAACTTACTGTAGAAGAGAAAATGAAAATAGTAAGATTATTATTTATATAATGATCTTAAGTTGATTTATTGTGAATAATATAAACCCGTAGAGTATTATTACTCTACGGGTAAATAAATCATAATTATCTATAATATTATTTATTTTTTAGTTCGGTTCATGATTTTTATCTGTAGAAGGATTAGAGGATGATTTTAGCAAGAAGTACCACACCATGAATGGGACTCGAAAAGTCAAAAGTGCTGATATATCCTAATTCGGTGACACAATAGGCTTGGGATTCGTTATATCTAGCACTTGTCCAATACGAAAATCCATTATTTCTTAGATAAATATTTATTGTGTTTGTCCAAATGCAATAATTTGACAATATACTGTTATTACTGTGCTATAAGAATTATGTACCTTTATCTTACAATAAGTTGATATACTCTGTAAAATAATAGTATCTATAAATTGTGGATTAATATTTGCTATAGTTGATAATGCTATATAAGGTGTCGATTTAAATTTAGCAGTAGAATAGTTTATAATTATTTCATTATAACCATTTGCATTAACTGATTCACTTGCACCACCACTATATATTTTTGGGTTTGAATATTGTTCATTGATAACAGCATCATCATCGTTTTTAATTTTATTTATTATAGTATATAAAAGATACTTTAACACGCGTATCTGTCATTTTTTGATTATTATCTAACCTATATACATATATTTCATAATAACCAGTATTATTATTTGTTGAGATAATACAATTTAAACCACCCCAATTATACGAATAAGCAGTTAATATATAAGAATTATACATATTAAGATTACTAATACTTATAACTCCAGTATTTGTATTCGTAACAGTAGAAGCTTTTAAAAAACCAACCAGATCATCATAAGGCTATGAGTATAATATTCAAATACCCGTACAGCATTAAAGTAGTTGTTAATGCTTTTCCGACTGAAACAAAAAGATGGATTGATATCAACTCATATTTTGTCACTGTCATTTCAGTGTCGACTTTTATATCTATATAACCTGTTTTTCTTGAGTTTTAATTTCTTTATACCTCAACAAGATAACAAAAAGACCCATAATAATCATTATTTGGTTTATATTGTTCTCTTGCATAAAAATTCGCATTATCAAACCAACCCATTACAGAATAACTATCAGTAGATGGAGCAAGATAAACTCTACCTGCTAATGTTGGAATATATCCTGTTGGAAAACTAAAAATGCTAATATTGGGACTGGTGCTATAACTAGCTATGTTAGAACCAGTATGTAACTTAAAATGACAGATTCCAATTCTTTTGTATTTCACACAAACTAAATTTAAAGAAGCATTGGTATTAGTATATTTTCCATTTAAAGCTGTTGTTCCTGGTTTGTCTATACTATTATAATCATCATCTGTCTTTTTAGGCTAATACATATCCTTATACATATAGATAATCCTCTGTATAAAAATATTCCAGTAGGATTCTTCCTACTGGGATTTAATAAATTTAAGACTATTATATTACTTTATTTTGTATAGATTTTATCTTCATGATACTATATGATCGATTTGGTCGATTATAATAATGTTTGATTTCCAAAACACTTGTATAATCTTCCTATATTAGTTATATTTATATGGGATTTTATTAATTATTTTCTAGGAGGTATCCATGAATAACGTTATTCTCTATTCAAGCAATTGTCCCCGTTGTGTTATACTAGAAACTAAATTGAAACAGAAGAATATTAATTTTTCTATTAAGAATTCTGAAGATGATTTAAATAAATTATTTGAAGAAGGCTTTAGAGAAATGCCTGTATTAGAAGTAGATAATACTAAATATACTTTTGGTGAAGCTGTAAAATTGGTAAATAATTATTCGGAGTAAAATTTATACAGAATAGGAGTTTGTAATAGTAATGGGAATTTTAAATATTCAAGTACATCAGGAAGATGATTTTATATATCAATTTAATAATCTTAAACAGAAGTATGGATCAGATTTCCAGTATCTTAACGGATTCCACCAATCACAATTAGACTTCTCTCAATTTATTGCTGGCTTCGTGGACAAATCTACCGTAGCCGATACTACTATAGACGGAAATGCAAATGCTAAACATAAAGATATTTGTTCTCTTAGAGGAGAGAAAGGAAAATCTGAAGATAAGCTATTTGCTTTTAATAAAATCTATTATGAATTAAAAAAGAAGTACGGAAAACGCACAGCGGATCAATGGTTGGAAGACGAATGGACCGGACAATTCTATATGCACGACGCACCTAGTTCTAGTTATGCAAGTTATTGCTTTGCATACGATTTATCACGTCTTGCAAGAGAAGGTTTATTCTTCTTAGACGACTATCATAATGAACCTCCAAGGCATCTCACTACATTTATAGATGATACGATAGAATTTATATCGTTTTTCTCTAACAGAACATCTGGTGCTTGCGGACTTCCTAATATATTAGTTTGGGCAATGTACTTCTGGAAGAAAGATATAGAGGATGACTATTGTTTGAGGAATCCTGATTACTATCTTAGACAAGCTTATCAGAAGTTTATATTTAGAATTAATCAGCCGTTCTTGAGAGTAGACCAATCTGCATTTGTAAATGTATCTATATTCGATAGATATTATTATGAATCTCTGTTTGGTGGATTAGAGTTCCCTGATGGTAGTTTTGCAATAGATTATGTGGACGAATTCATTAGACAACAGAAGATATTTATGGAAGTTGTTTCTGAGATTCGTAGTGTAAATATGTTTACATTCCCTGTATTAACTTATTCTTTACTTAAGAGAGACGATTTAACTAAATTGGAAATGTTAGATATGGTAAAAACAAAGGATTATCATATCTTTAAAGATAATGAATTTGCTAGATGGTGCTCTGATCATAATTGTCAGTGGTATGATAGTAATTTCTTTATGTCTACAGATGTAACCACACTGAGCAATTGTTGTAGATTATTATCTGATACTACTAAGCTTAGTGGATTTATTAATTCTATTGGAGGTACAGCTCTTTCTATCGGATCTGTAAAAGTATCTACAATCAATCTTATGAGAATTGCTTTAGAGTCTGATAAGGATGAAGAGAAGTATTTGAAGATTCTTAGAGATAAGACTATATTGGATTGTAAAGTTCTTGACAGACAACGTTGGATTATAAAGAGAAATATACAGAAAGGATTACTCCCCAATTTCTGTGAAGGTGGTGTAGAGTTAGATAAATGTTATAGTTCGATAGGTATATTAGGAATTTTTGAAGCTGTAGAATACTTTGGTTATACTACAATGGATGAATTTGGCAATATATCATATACAGAAGAAGGTATAAGTTTTGCTAAGAGAATATTCGATGTATTAAATGAAGTTAAAGATACTTTCTATGATATATATGGAGATGAAACGTGGTATAAAGGTAGAGATAATATCTTAGAGAGATACAGTTTCAATATAGAATCTGTGCCTGCTGAGAGAGCTGCTGTAATTCTTTGCCAGAAAGATAATCTTCTTTTTGAAAGAGATACGGATAAATTCATTTACTCGAATCAGTGGGTTCCGCTCACGGCACGGGCTACTATAGATGAAAAGCTTAAGCTTAGTTCTATACTAGACAAGGAATGTTCAGGTGGGTCCATTCTGCACTGTAACCTTGAATCTCCGTTCCCTAACACAGATGTGGGTTGGGATATGCTTAACAAGATTGCTATATCGGATGTAATATATTTTGCTTTTAATGCTATTATAAATGAATGCAAAGATCACCATGCATTTATAGGAACCGATTATTGTCCTATATGTGGAAAACCAGTAATGGATACATGGTCTCGCGTTGTGGGGTTCTATGAGCCTCGTAGAGCATATAGTGCTGATAGAAAGAGAGAACGTGATGCCAGAAAATGGTATCATTATGCTAATGAGAGATTAGAATTATGATTATTAAAGGTATTATAGATGAAGATTTTGTAAACTATAAGAAGTGTAGTACTACTATTATGATGCCTAATTGTTCTTTTAAGTGTGAAAAAGAATGTGGTAAATTGGTATGTCAGAATTCTAAGTTAGCAAAGTCTTCTAATATAGATATTTCTAATGATAGATTAATAAATAGATATAAGAATAATATTTATAGTGATAGTATAGTATTTCAAGGATTAGAACCTTTTGATAGTTGGGAAGATTTAATCTTATTAATTTCCGATTTTAGAAAAGCTGGTATAGAAGATGATATAGTAATCTATACTGGTTATAAAGAAGATGAGATAGAAGATAAAGTAGAACTGTTAAAAGTGTTTAATAATATTATAATTAAATACGGTAGATATATTCCTGATAGTGAGAAAGTATATGACGAATTATTAGGAGTAGAATTAGCCAGTAAGAATCAATATGCTAAGAGAATAAGTTAAAATAATATCCCCGTAGGAGTAAATTCCTACGGGGATATTTTTATATTATCTAAAAACATGACCTATAACTGCATAAGAATTGACACTTGATGTTGAACCACGGTATCTTTTACAATAACATCTATAAGTACCACTATTTAAAATTCCTGTCACAGCTTCTATTGATAGAGTACTATTAGATTCACCATATAATTTGGATCTGACACTACCATCTAGATTGTCACAAATAGCTAATACTTCCGGACGACCCGAATTCCAATTAGTACTATATCGTATAAGTGCAACATTCGATAATTCAAATTCTATTCCAATATATTCCATATTTTCACTTTGTGATATATATGTAGTAGTAGCCAAAGTTAAAAATATAATCCTATCATTAATCGGTTTAAAATTATATTTCTCTTACAGCCTGCCAAGTGCCTGCAGCTTTTATTTGAAAAAGTATTTTATTATTACTATATCCAAAAACTAAACCAGAAGCATAATTACTATCTATAAATTTTTGTGCTAAACAAATATACCATCCAGATCTAAATATTTCACCTATATGTAATTTACCATCGTTATCTAAACTATCTATAACTGTAGGTATATGATCTTTAATTTGACCAGAGGTATAATTTAAAGAAAATGAATTACCAATATAATTAGTTATTTTATTTAATTTATTAATAGGACCATTTTCATCATGCTTGTTTGTAAATATAATTTTATATTATAATCTTTTTAATGTAATTGTATATATGTAAGCATATACATTTATATTTGTACCAGAATTTTGAGATGCATAACATTCTATGATTTCACCAACATCATAACGTTCTACTGTTATAAGTTGTTGATACATTACTTTTCCTTTTATTGAATTTATAATATTTGTTTGATCCCTTGCACCTCCTACTGATCTTACAGCAATAAGTCTAGTTCCAGTATCATTCGCCGCCACCCAGTTTGCACCTCTTATTACTAAATATTGTGCATGTGTGTTCACCGTGACAGTTGCAACAAGTATTCTTGAATCATTTCCGGATATAGATGTTGCATTTGGAAGTGTACCATCAAAAGTTCCACGATATGAATTTTCATCATATCAAACAGTTATAAAAGCTATTTTATACCATGTATTCCAAGTTTTATTACTATCATCTCCGTCGCGTTTATATAAATTAGAACTTATCATTGTGATAATCATCTGTACAATTTGGTTTGAAAGATATGATCTTAATATTAATAAAAAACAATAAGTACAATCTGTAGGTGTGTTTTGTATATGATCACAGATATAATAAATACCTGTAGATATATAATTGTTAGCATTTTCACTAGCTACAGGTATTCTATTGATAAGACCAGGTGTATTTTTCAATTGTGCAGCTTCATCATAAAATATTATAGTAATTATATTAAATTGATTTATAATTAGGTATATTACAGTATATGAGCAGTAAATGTTCCAGTTTGTTCATATGCGTACGAACTATTTAACTTTAGTATATCACCTTTTCGTAATCCCACTATGTCATTTATCGTAGAATCTGCATTCGAAGTATATCCAGTACAGTTAAAATCTTTTCCATTGATTAAGTAATTTATATAAGGCCTGACCCCATTTGTAGTACGATTTGACATCCTTACAAAACAATCATATGGTGCTGTATAAGGCGAAGTTTTTAACTGTGTTGAAATATCTATATAACCATGCAATATATCTTCATCGATCGGTTATTATTTATAATAGATAAACGTATAATTATGGCTAGTCGTTATAGGATATAAAACATATATGGATATAATAGATTGCTGCACACTCCATATACAACAATCTCGATGTTCAGTTACGTAAAATAAATTAAATAAAGAACCTACAATATTCTCATCTCTTATTTGGTATTTATCACCAACATTTAATGCTTTATCAAATGTACCATATTTATAATATGCTGTTACTTTATTAAACTTTTCATCAAAACACTTTTATCAATATATCAATTACTCCGCCTATGTAAAACAGTAACTCTAACAATATTATTTGTAATTTTAGTACCATTACTAGTTTTCCATCCAAGATCAATAAAATAAGAATTACTACTATCAATGCTTATAAATAAATTAAATAAAAATATTTTACTATCTGTTTTTGCGTGCCATCCTGCAATGGCAATAGGTTTATAACCACTAATCAAATCCATAGTTACAATCTCTTCATGTTCTATAAAAGTACCTACAGATTTAATATCTATGGTATTATAAATTAAATAGTTGGATTTCAAATCATCATTTAGTGTAGCAATTGCCTCAGCGTTCAGAGAGCAAGCACGACGAAGAGATCCGATAATAGATCCGAGCGTCTTACCGGTCGTAACGTTAGCAAGAGCTGCAGTAGCCGTACTAGAAGTATCATCGTTAATACCACCGGTGATCTCAGTAGTAGCAATATCTCCGCCCATTGCATAAGGAAGAGAACCATAAGCAGTAACACCATCGCCCATCTTCATCTTACAAGTACCGGTTCCAACACCAGTATCGGGCAATTCTATAAACATTTCGCCTGCTGCAAGCACTGTAGAGGACTTAGTTCCGTTCATTGTAGAAGCTTTACCACGTCTGGGCTTAAAAATCTTAGACATATTTAAATTCCTCCTTTTAGGAAAATTAAACTCCTCATCTCATACTTATTAGTAGCTCTCTGGATAGTATTATAGTAATCATAAAGATAAGGAGCGATACTAAGGTATCACTACTAATAAGCAATTATGTAAATGTTCCTCCGGTAAATAGCGAAAAACCCATCATTTGAAACTATAGTAACTACTTTTGGCAGTTACTGAGCGTTTTCATATATTAAAAAATATATCATATTTAAATGATGGGTTTTTATAAATTTTTAATAATATACTATAAAAGTGTAAATGTGGTTACTAAACAAAATAAAGGAGTGAATATTATGAAACTTGAAGACATCATAAGAACCTATGGAAAAAGTACCGATTATTATGATATGTATACTGGATATACATATCACTTGCCTCAGATGGGAGAACCGGATGAGGAAGGTAATCAGAAAGTTCCGGTGTCAGAAGATGGAACCATTATCGGAACTGTCACTGTGAATATGACAACCTAAATAAAATACCCAGAGTCTATTATAGACTCTGGGTTGATAGTTTTATTTTTTATTCTTATTATCAGTAGATTCTTCTACAACTTCTTCATCTTCAGATCCAAATTCGCCATCGTCTTCTGGATCTTCTTCCTCTGCTTCTTCTACAGTATCATCTTCAGTAATTTCTTCAACAGGTTCTATCTTAACCTCTTTTTCTACATTTTCTTTTTTATCAAGAGAAGATATCGGTTTAAGAATATCTTGTAATCCTGCTGTAGATACTACAGTCTCAGCATCACCACTATCTATTTCGGTATTATTATCATCGTCCTCTGTAGTAGGTTCTGTTGGTTCTGTGCTTGGTTCAACAGGTTCTACCGGTTCAGCAGTATCATCGTCTGTGGAGGGAGTAGTATCACCATATTGATCGAACGGGTCTGTTTCATAATTAGTATTATCAATTACATAATCTTCCATATTTGATAATGACATTGGAACATCGCCATCTTCTGTACCAAAATCGTAAGTAGTATCATCTTCCATAATAGTACCGGCAGTTATATAAGGGAGACTATTCCATCTACTACTACCATTTCCAATCTTAATAGCATTCTTTGTAATATCGTAAGCTATTTCTCTTTCTGCAAGTATAGGATTAGTGTTAGCCCAAGCACTAGCGGTAGCAGATCTAACCTGAATAAGAGCAGTAGCGTTTATACCACCACCATCTATAGCAGATGCTGCAGTTCCGTCGAATGCATATACTAAATTATTCCAAGGGCTTACTCCATCTCCAACCTTAAACTTACATAATCCTGTTCCTATTCCACTATCAGGAAATTGTATTGCTAGTTCTCCCTCTGCAAGGACTGGGTTATATGAAGCCCATTCGTATTCAGTTCCCCGTCTAGGTCTTATTTTAGCATAAGCCATAACAACTTATCTCCTTTCGGAACTATTTTCTATACTATAATTATCTAAATGTAATTAACAGGTCAAATTTATTGCAATTCAACCTGTTAATTATATTAAGTAGTACTACCATCGTATAATAAATGGTATTCAGAATCATACCATTTAAATATCTTATAGATTCTATTTACTTTAGTAATATTTATAACGAAATATACAGGTCTTTCTTCTCCAGTTTCTGGTAGATCGTTTTCTGATAAATAATAGTTATATCCCACAACATCAGGATTACCAAGAGATTCAAGATCATAAGCAAATATACGATTCAATAACCATCTCTCTTTTGCATTATATCCGAATATGTCGTTCTTTCCACCATAGTCAGCATATTCATTTCTATAGAATAATAGATAGCTTCTATACCAAGAAATGACAGAAGCTTTAAACAATTTATCCCATGATTTAGACTTATTGGATACAACTACATTACGAGCAGAATATGTATCAGAGGGATCAAAATAACTCCATCTAGATTCATTTATCAGATTATATATTTCTGCTTTATCATCTTGGAGAGCTTGTCTCATTTGAGTTGTGACTCTATACTCTAGATCTTCTATATAAGCTCTCATATTATCATATTCTTCAATAGCTGTATCTATTGTATCATTATATTCTACAAGAGCTTCAGCAATTTTAGTATTGATAAGATCTGGAGTAACTTCACCGGTACATTCATTTACAGCTTCTACAAGCTGATCCATATATCTATCTATAATAATCTTATATCTATTAAACGATTGTACCATTAACTCATATTTCTCTTGAGATGCTAAATCAGAAACATCTACATATAATCCACCGGTATCAGCAACCTGAATACCATTATGATCTTTATCGGATATATTTACATAAGTTCTGAAAGTGTAATTATCCATAAAGGTTTGGGTAGTCTCTGTAGCATAACCGACATATTTATTTACATTATTTAATCTATCGTCATATTGATAGTTTTGACCAGCTATATAAAATTGCTCAATATTTGGATTATATCTAATTACTGTATGCTCATCTATTCTTAGATCAGATCCTAAAGATAAACTTAATATATAACTACCATTATGGAACGGTAATTGTATTGTTCTGGATTGAAAATCTATATATCTAGATTCTGCATTCATGAAATATATAGTTCCTACCTGTTTAATCAGATCGATCTGATCCTGATCAGGAGTTCCTGTAGTATCTCTTTCTACTTCACCAATAAACGTTCTCTTTCCACTATAATAGGTATACATCTTTCCTTCTGTAGTAATATACAGCATATTCTCTACAGGATTATTTGGAATCTGATCTACAATACAGAATGGATCTGTATAAAGACTTTGATATAAATATAGCTGCATTCTATCATAACAGAAATAAATATAAGACTTACGCCTTTCATTATATGACGGTAAGAATTGGTATTTGATAACTTTAAGAACTCTAGTAGTAGGAACTCCATAAGAATCGTAACCAGTATCCTCAGAAACCATCTTAGGAGGATATTGAACCCATTTCCGCCAAATATAGGTTACTTTACCTCCCTCTTTCTCAGGTTCTACTCTAGTTCTTACAAATATTCTATAACCGTTAAGAGTTACTCTACTATTATCAGTAATATTAAATTCTTCTATATAAGAATCTCCAGTAAGATTCCAACGAGAAGTATCATCTACAGTAACAGAAATATTACCTATTTCTATTCTATTATTCTTATTAAAATTACCAGTAAATTCAGAACCTTCAGTAAGTTTAATTACTAAAGTAGATTCATAATCTAAATCATCTTCTTCATTTACTTCCCAAGCTAGAGACAACCCAGTAAGAGTCATATCTACAAAAGAATTCTTTATTCTAAATAATTTCTTTCCCGATAATAATACATTACCAAGATTTAATTTAAGAGCAGTATTTTCTATAAATATAGCATAACCATAAGAAGCAGATATTCTTTGATAATTATTAAGAGATACATTAGATCTAACTCTCATAGTATCTAAATCTATATCAAAGTTTATCTCATCTTCTCCGGTATCTTCTTCACCGGATGTATCTTCATTAAAATCGCTCTCTGAGGAAGAATCGTCTCCATCCCCTAAGATTACACTATAATCTCCAAATTTTACATCAGAGCGTTTTACCACCTCTGTATCAGTATCTAAACTGATATCCTGAGAAGCGGTATTATCGATATTTTCATCTAATTTTATATTTTTAGACATTTATAATACCTCCTTCTCAAGACTCTTCAGTAATTCCGCTATAAGAAGCAATACTAATAACGTAATCACTGTTACCTTCAATTATGAGAGTATTATTAGTATTAACGATAGTTACTATTTTATCATTATTATCTCTAATAAGACTATTACTATTATTCGTAATATTCCTTAATCTACAATTCCCGGTAACTATAAACTTAGAATTATTGTCAATATTCAAATCACAATAACCTTCTGATCCAACAGCACCACCATTAAATGATTCGTCGTTTATAATAGCTCCGGTTAACTCAGAGACATTAGTAAGATTTATAGTAAGAGTAGATAATGAATCCCAATAGACATTTCCAGTAACTAATTGGCTACTCATATTGACAATACATTTACCACCATTAGATCCTGGAGTTCCTCTATTTTTCTTACCACTATTACCAGTAACCCTTATAAAGAAATCACTACTATTATCTCTTATAATATTCGTATAACTTAAATTGATCTCAGCTTCAGTATTGGTAATATAGAAAATACCACCGTGCTTAGATCTAATATTACCACCATTAGAGGTAAATTTACATATACCAGAATCAGTGATAAAATCATTAATCTGATACATACCAATACCATAACTACAATCATTATCGGAATCATCCGCATGATTAAACGTAGATATTGTATTATTATATTCAACCTCACCAGCTCCAATAATATCTATTAATTCCGAAGCTACAGTAGTAAGATTTGCATTATCTACAGTAATAACACCACCATTATTTACAATAGCAGGAGAATCAAATCCACCAGTATAATACGTACCGTGGTCTACTTTAATAGATCCTCCTCCCTTAGATACTCTAATCGCAGGAGATTCTACCGATGTATTTGTACCTGCAGTTACATTTGTACTATTAGCTTCGATAATACCACCGTCTGCTACTTGTAATCCAGCAGATTCACTCTCTAACGTAGAGATATTTACACTATCTGCTTTAATATGAGAAGCAGCACTATAAGCGAATAAAGCATTACCTCCCAAAGCAAGAGTATTAATAGTAGTATTACTTATCTCCAATCCACCATTAGAAATCAATACAGCAGATCCAACACCATATCTTTCTGAATTCTTTCCTCCAGTAGATTTATCATTTGATCTAATAATAGTAGCATTATCTATATATCCTAAAGCTCCTAAAGAAACCCATATAACAATTTCATCTACAGCAACATCAGGATTATCTACACCAGCAATACTATTAGTATAAACTCCACCATCTAAATCATAATCAACGGTATAATGATAAGCTCCTCTTAATACATATATATCCGGATCTATTGGTACTGGTGGTGGAGTAGGAGTATCTCCTTCATCGTCATGAGGAGGATTATCATCTTCGTCATAACCATCTGGATATACAGGATCTGTAGATCGCTCGTTGTGTATATACAAACCTCCGGTAGCAATCTCAGAACTATTATCACTAATATTACCGCCTGATAATATAATATTACATTCACCAGATATATCTATAGGAGCTATAGATCTATCATGAGTAATAGTAACAGATTTAAGAGTAATATCAGAATCTTTTACTATAATTCCATTAGATCCTACACCAGCTACAGATATAGTAGAATTCTCTAAATCTAAGAATCCATCCCCTTCAACTCTAGCACCAAAAGATTTAGGTCCTGTTGTAGAAAGATTCAGATTATCTCCTTTAATAACTCCCTTATCCATAGCTATAGCAGCACTAGAATTAATAGACTCTGTTAATACTTCTACATTAGTAGCATTAACAATACTACCTTCTCCAATAGAAATTATACCATTAGCATAAGTAGCTTTACTATTAATATCAGAATTCTTTAAAGTAAGATTTCCACCATTTGTAACTAATACTGTAGTATTAGAAATATCATCGGTAAACTTAGAGTCACCAGATTTCTTTATATGAATATCTTCTAACTCTACCGCAGTTCCGTCAACTAATAGACTATGTTTATTAGACGTAGAAGTTACAACAGTATCTCCACTTTCTACAACACCGGCAGATTCATCTCTAGCCATTTCATCTATCAGTTGTAGTATCGGATCTATATCTATAATCTTACCAGTAAATACTAATCGATCTCTAGATACGTCATTATACGTAATTCTATCATCTGTATCATAAAGAGTAAATGTAGTATTTTCACCAACAGTAGTCTTTTCTATAATAACAACATCTTCTTCAGATATTGTATTATCTTCACTGGTATAATGAACTACTGATCCTACAATAAAATCACTAGCAACTCTATTAACGTAAAGAGTTCTTTCTCCGATATTGATATTAGAATACTTATCTATATCCAAATTAGTAATGAAAGAATCTTGAGTTAAGACCCAATCCCCATCTCTCATTACAATATTTATTTTTTCTGCTGTATCAATGGTATTAATAAATCCAACAAGATTACCATTTTCCATAAGGTTGATATATAATGTAGAGGTATTATCTACATATATACCACCAGAGAGATATCCAGCAGATACGTTCAGATATACAATAGAGTTATTTACAACTCTAAAAATACTTCCACCATATAAATTACAATTAGTGAGATTGATAGTAACCTCAGCACTATTTATATAGATATTAGCACTATCTTCAGCACCATAAGAATTCATATATGTATTGGAAATATCCAGAGTTATGTTGTTATGATCGTTATTATAATCGACAACATTAATACCATATTTATTAGCATAAATACTAGATCCACTGATAGAAATAGCTCCGGGTTGAACTCCGTTTACATTAATACCATTATCCAGATCAGATCTAATAATAGAATCAGAAATTCTTATAGTACCAGTATTTTCTCTATCAATATTAATTGCAGCAGATCCTTCACCCTTAGCAGTATAAGAACCCCCATTTAATACTACATTGCCAGATAAAGGTACCATATTTACCACATGGGATCTTTCTCCCTCCGTACTCAATGTAGCATTATATAAGTATAAACTTCCACCATGAGACGAAGAAACTGCAGACGAATTATCTCCGGTGGTCTCTATAATAGAATCATTTACAGAAACACTAGAACTATTATAAGAGGTAACACCAGGAGATCCGATACCTTCTGTAGTAATATAAGTCTTATTAGCAACAGTAACATTACTTTCATTTACGAATACAGCAGCATTATTACCATATTCATTCGCATCATATTCATTACTATTACCAGACTTAATAACTCTTGATGTAGATAATATACCTGAGGTGGAGATATATTCACAAGCGTGCTCATTATCATTTTCATTGGTGAAAGTATCAATATATTCTACTTCACCTTCATCTTCTTCTCCACCCTCTTCTCCTTCTGGAATATATTTATAACCACTTACCCAAAGAGTATATCCGTTAAGGTTTATCGTTGAGGTTTTATCTAACGTGAGTTTAGAGATATAAGCATCACCAGTAAGAGACCAGAAACTATTAATAAGAGTTACATTAACAGTTCCAGATTGTCCAGATTGATTTATTCTACCAGTATAACTACTATTCGATTTAAGTTCTAAATTCAATTCAGAATTCTCGTCTACTTCTATTATACCTGATAGAGTCTGATTAATAGCAGTAAATTTAGTTTTACATTTACTACTAGTAGTATTAATAACAGATAATAGTTTATTATAACCATTATTTAGCTTTACTCCAGTAAGATTAATCTCACCGTCAGCATTTTGTACTTTAAATACTGTAGTATATTCCGGTCTGTCTATATTGATAGCACCACCATTAGCAGTAAACGTACCACTAATCTTACCAGATTCAGATCCAATATATACTCCAATAAAATCTTCACTATGATCTATAATATCATCTTCATCCTCAGGATAATATCCAGAAGCATTAATATTGATTGTAGATTCTTGGCTATTGATAATAGCTTCATCGCCAATAATATGAAATCCGTCTGACATATTAGACGACATATTATCTACGTTAAAGAAGTTAAGATCAGATCTTACTATAGCGATAGGAGATTTTTCACTCCTGGTTATAATATTACCACCTCTTACAGTAGTAGTATAACCGTATATATCCAAAGCTGCAGAATTCTCATAATTACTTATAATATCACAATTATAAGCTTCTACAGATCCGCCATAAGTGGCAATTACAGGAGAATTCTCATTATTCGTATAGATAGCACTTCTATAAACAATAAGTTTTGTTTCTACATCTCTACCAAATATAGCAGGAGAATATTTTCCATTACTATCTATATAGCAATCATATAATGTAAGATTTGCTCTATTCTTAGCAAGAATAGCAGCATTAACGCCCGTAGAGGGCGCTAATGCAGAATTTGTATCACCAGATTTTCTTACTCTTACTTTATTATAAGAAGTATAAACACCATCTGCTGTAATAGCATTAGTGTCATGATCTCTAGAAGTATATACAGCATCATAACTAGAGTCTGGATTAATAGTGATCAAATCAGGCATGTATATACCTCCTTTCTATTAGAAGAGTCATGATTCTTCCTCCTCTTCTTAATCTTCTGTAGTATCAGGTTCAACAGGAGTGGTAATTTTAATTCTTTCTGCATATATATCTGTAGAATTATACTCTACATCAGGATCAGATTCTGCAGCTTTGGTAAATGTGCTATTATTTACAACATTTACTCTATCTATCTGACTATATGTTTTTCTGGAATATTCTCCTAATCGATAATTGTACGTAGATCCATTATAAGCATATTGAGTATCCCCGTCAGTATGATCAAGAATCTCATCGTCATCTTCACTACCATAATCGGCAATATCATCCAAATCGTCAGACTCTTCTCCATACTCGCCAACAGAAAGTATTTGTTTAACTCCTCCTTGCCTAGTAATCATAAAGTCTTTACTCATATTTACAACAGATTCAGGATCTTCATCTTCCACATCTTCACTACCATAATTAGACAAATTAATAGTATAGATAGATCCGTCATTTCTAGTTACTATAATATCATCTTCAATATCATCCCCAGCTAAACTGATATCTTTGATAAGATTATTATATCCTATAGTATTAAAACTAGCCCAAGTTCCATCTCCTCTAAGGAAGCTAAACGTTCCAGCATTTGCTCTAGGAGTTATACCAGCTGATGCCGTAGATAAATTGGGTAATTGTCCCCAAGTTCCATTAGATCTAAGATAATAATTCGTACTAGCATTATTTGGAGATGGGACCAAACCATTATTACTAGTAGAAAATGTACTACTGATATTTGCGGTAAATGTAGTACCGTCACCACGAGTAATAATGAGCTGATTTGGATCAGCATCGCTCTTTACTATATTCTTTACATATCCATCTATCTGATTATCAGAAGTATCATATTTAGCTTTATTTACAGTACCATTAGTAATAGCATCACTAATAGCCTTCCTTGTCATTGTACCATCTGTACTGGTACCAGTAGAAGAATAAATCTTTACTAATCCTTCACTACTACTGGTAGCACTACCATAAGTAGTATTATTATCCTGGGTAGTAATAGTAAATGTAGATCCATCTCCTTTGGTAAATGTAACTGTTTTACCTGATACAGAAGCGTTCTTGATATAAGTGGTATTAATAGTATTACCACCACTATCCTTTGTAGCAGCTGCAGCAGTACCGCTAGTACTAAGCTTGCCATCTAACTGACTCTTAATGGCACTCTGTGTCATTGTACCATCGGTATTTGTACCAGTAGTAGTATATAATTTAGTTAATCCAGCAGCTGCCGTTGTACCAGTGCCGTAAGTAGTATTATTATCCTGAGTGGTGATACTAAACGTAGACCCATCACCCTTAGTAAAAGTAACAACCTTACCAGATACTTCAGCATTCTTAATATAAGTGGTATTAATGGTATTACCACCACTATCTTTAGTAGCTGCAGTTGCGGTAGCAGTACTATTAAGTTTACCATCTAATGCAGATTTAATAGCATTCTGCGTCATAGAACCATCTGTATTTGTACCAGTACCAGTATAAAGCTTAGTTAATCCAGCACTAGTAGAAGTACCTATACTATAAGTACTATTATCATTCGTATCTTGAGTAATAATAGTAAATGTAGAGCCATCTCCTCTGGTAAATGTAACCACCCTACCATTTACACTAGCATTCTTTATATATGTAGAATCAATAACCTGATCTCTATTATCTTTATTTGCAGCAACTGCTGTAGCAGTACTATTAAGCTTACCATTAATAAGAGTAGACAATTCACTTTGTCTAATAGTACCATTCGTATTTGTACCTGTTGTAGAATATAATCTGGTTAATCCAGAGTATGTAGAACTACCTACACTATATGTACTATTATCATTCGTATCTTGAGTAATAATATTAAACGTACTACCGTCACCTTTAGTGAAAGTAACTGTAGTTCCATCTATTTGAGCATTCTTAAGATATGTACTATCAATTACTTGATCTTTATTATCTTTTACAGCAGCTACTGCTGTAGCAGAAGATCCAAGTTTATTATCAGTAAGATCAGTAAGAATAGTAGATAATTCTTTCTGTCTAATAGTACCATCTGTATTAGTTCCGGTAGTAGTATATAATTTGGTTAATCCTGTATTAGCAGTATTACCGGTAGCATAAGTAGTATTATTATCTTGGGTAGTAATAGTAAATGTAGATCCATCTCCTTTTGTAAAGGTAATTACTTTACCATTAATACCAACACCACTGATATAAGTATTAGCAATATTATGATTATTACCGTCATTATTAGCAGCATAAGCAGTACCAACTGTACTAAGCTTACCGTTTAATAAATCTGTAAGATTCTTTTGATCTATACTACCATCTAAGTTATTCCCAGTACCACCATAGATCTTAGTTAATCCTAATGTGGTAGAAGTACCTTGAGCATACGTAGTATTATTCAGATCAAATTTGAAAGTAGATCCATTTCCTTTCTCCATTGTTATTCTATTAATATCACTGGAGAAGGTGGCTCCAACTAAACCATTATTCTTTATACTTAATAATTCTTCTGATACTTTCTTCTGGGTGATTGATCCGTTTGTATTACTTCCAGTAGTACTATATAATTTTACTAATCCTTCTTTATTACTGTCTACAACAGCTTGAGCATATGTAGTATTATTATCCTGAGTAGTAACTTTGAAAGTAGAACCATTACCTCTAGTAAAGGTAACTGTAGTACCAGATATTTGAGCATTCTTGATATAAGTATCAGATATATTTTGTCCTTCAGCGTCTGCTTTTGCTCTAACAGCTGTAGCTGTTGTGGCTAATTTGGTTTCTAATAAATCTGTTGTAGCTTTCTGATTAATAGCACCAACAGTACTACCTCCAGTACTAGGATAAAGCATTACAAAACCAGCAGAAGCAGAAGTAGCTATTGTAGATTCATCTACCTTGGTATCCTGAGTAACAATACTAAACGTACTATTATCACCTCTAGTAAATGTAACTACTTGACCATTTACATTTACATTCTTAATGTACGTGGTATCTATCTGCTGGTCAGCACCATCATGAATAGCAGCTATAGCAGTATCTCCAACATTCATTTTACTATTAAACGCTGAATACAATGCTGCTTGTGTCATGGTACCGTCCATATTCACACCAAGAGAAGAATATAATTTTACTAATCCTAAATTACTAGCAGTAGCCTCAGAATATGTGGTATTGTTATCTACAGTCTCTATATTAGTAGTATTCCCATTACCCCAAGTAATGGTAAAGACATGACCGTCTAGAGAATTCTGAGTGATAGACTTAATATAAGTATTAGCAATATTTTGACCTTTACCGTCAAATTCTGCACCATAAGCAGTAGCACCAGTAGACATTTTTCCATCCAAAGCTTGTTTAATAGCTTTTTGTGTCATGGTACCATCTTCATTATTACCAGCTTCTTTATATAATCTGGTTAAACCTGCATAAGTAGAATTACCACCAGAATAAGTTGTATTATCATTAGTATCCTGAGTACTAATGGAAAATGTAGATCCATCTCCTCTGGTAAAAGTTACAATTCTACCATTTGCTAATACGCTCTTTATATAGGTTTGATCTATCACATTACCTTTATCGTCAGCAACAGCTTGAGGAGCTTTACCATCCTTAGTAGATACTTTACCGGCTAATAATTCTGTTATTGCTTTCTGGGTAATTGTACCATCTGTATGATTACCAGATACAGAATACAATTTAGATAATCCAGAATATGTAGAATTACCAGTAGAATATGTAGTATCTAAGTCTTGTGTATTTACAGAAAAGGTAGAACCATTCGCTTTATAAAATATAATAGAATGGTTACCAGAAGATACAGCATTTGTAACAAACCCGACATTGCCAGGAGTTGCAGTTCCATCTGTTACATAAGTCCAGTTTAAATTTACTGGATCGTAGTGATATAACTGATTGGTACTGATCGCATAATATATTACGGGTTCAGGATTCTCAAGAGCAAAAATTTCAGTCTCAGTATCATATATGACAATACCAGACAGAGGAATTCTTCTATCGTCTATATCTGCGTAAAATTCATCCGTATCCATACAGATATTTAGAGATCCGTTTTTAAAAGCTGATTTATTAAAATTGGCTTTCGAACCTCGTCGGAAAGAAAAATCCACATTATTAAGAAGAGTATTATCAGCCATGATTATTATCTTCCTTTCATATTTATAGTTACACGAAACAAATAACGATATTTAATAATATGTGCAAAGCTAACAAATATAGCAAATTCTCAGTAGAATTGTTTATCCTACTGAGAATTCGTATTATAACTCACTATAATTGTCTAAATAATCTAAAAATTCCATTAATCCCATAGAAGGAATAGTTGGTCCTGTTGCTATAAAAGCTGATTTACTAACCTGATAATATTCCCTAGCATTATTAGCAGCCAGTATATCATAAATGTCTTGATTAGTAAATCCAAATCTTTGTTTAATATTTATCAGTAAATCTTTAGCATATTCTAGATTTTTTCTAATATAATTCTTAGGATCTTTAAACATAAACGACTGTATATAGAAATAACAATAACAAAGAATATCTACTGTAGACTCTATACAATATTCTTTACTAATATTATTCCTATCATAGAAATCAAAATATACATCCGCAGTAGAATGTATATAATCTTTAAATAGATGCTCTAAGAAGGTTCTATTACCAGCTTCTGTAGTATATTTATGACGGGTAATAGATGTAGGAACAGCATACCAAACGTAAGTATAAATATCTACCCCCATTGGATCTCTTCCTAAACAATTCATAATAGAATTAGCTTGAGAGCATATATAAATATCTTCATGAGATCTTATATCTTTCTCATAATGCATATCAAACTGATCCCACATATTTATTTTATTATAGAATTTACCGTGAGTCCATCCAGTACATCCTTCAAATTTATTTATAATATTTCTTGTAGATTTCTCCATCTCTACAAAATTAGTAATAACGTAAAACTGTTCGTTATTATCTACAATAGCTTTCTTTACATCATTAAAAGTATCATAAACAAATTGATCGTCATGATCAGCAAACGTCATCCATACACCTTCAGCATATTCTGATCCTCTTTGTCTTGTATTTCCGGGACCAAAATTATAATCTGTTTGTACTCTCTTTATACAGATCTTATCTAAATATGGTTCCAATACATCGTCATACGGTTCTGTAGAATGATCGTCTGATAATATCACTTCAATATCATCTCTCATATTTTGTCCAACAATAGAATCCAATAAAGTTGGTAGAAATTTTCCACTATTATAACACGGTACTATTATACTGAAGAAAGGTTTATGTGGTAGTGTTATAGAAGGAGTACCATCGAATTTGTTTTCAGTATTCATAAAAACCTCCTGATATATAATATAATTATCCTATTGTGTAAAAGCTATAAAAATACCAGAGGTATTTTATACCTCTGGTATAATAGTAAAAATTACATTATATCAACCTTCATCTCCGAAATCTATTAATACATTTGTACCAAGAGAATTTGAACTGGTACTATTATTAAGAACTTTAGCAGATGCAGCTGTACCACTTGTGCTAAGCTTACTGTCTAACTGACTCTTAATGGCTTTCTGTGTCATAGTACCATCTGTAGCAGTTCCAGTAGTAGTATAAAGCTTAGTTAAACCAGCAGTTGCTGTTGTACCAGTACCATACGTAGTATTGGTATCCTGAGTAGTGATACTGAACGTAGATCCGTCACCCTTTGTAAAAGTGATAACCTTACCAGATACAGAAGCATTCTTGATATAAGTTGTATTAATAGTATTACCACCACTATCCTTAGTTGCAGCCGCTGCTGTTGCGGTGCTGTTTAATTTACCATTAATAAGAGTAGATAATTCTTTCTGTCTAATAGTACCATCTGTAGCAGTTCCGGTAGTAGCATACAATTTAGTCAATCCAGTTGCTGCTGTTGTACCAGTAGCATAAGTGGTATTATTATCAGTATCCTGAGTGGTAATAGTAAATGTACTTCCGTCACCCTTAGTGAAAGTAACCACTTTTCCAGATACACTAGCATTCTTAATATAAGTGGTATTAATGGTATTTCCACCACTATCTTTTGTAGCTGCAGCAGCCGTACCACCAGTGCCAAGCTTACCATCTAATGCAGATTTGATAGCACTCTGCGTCATTGTACCGTCTGTATTAGATCCAGTACCAGTATATAATTTAGTTAATCCAGCACTAGTAGAAGTACCTGTAGAATATGTGGTATTGGTATCAGTATCTTGGGTGGTGATACTAAACGTGGAACCGTCACCCTTGGTGAAAGTAACCACCTTACCAGATACAGTCGCGTTCTTGATATATGTAGTAGTAATCTGCTGATTAGCACTATCCTTGGTAGCTTTGGTAGCAGCTGCTGCAGTAGCACTACTATTAAGCTTACCGTCTAATGCAGATTTAATAGCACTCTGTGTCATGGTACCATCTGTATTTGTACCAGTAGCAGTATAAAGCTTGGTCAATCCAGCAGTTGCTGTTGTACCTGTAGAATATGTGGTATTAGTATTAGTATCTTGAGTTGTGATACTAAACGTAGATCCATCTCCCTTGGTAAACGTGACAACCTTACCAGATACAGTCGCATTCTTAATATAGGTTGTAGTGATCTGCTGATCAGCACTATCCTTGGTAGCTGAAGCAACAGCACCATTAGTAATAGCACTCGTAATAGCACTCTGCGTCATTGTACCGTCTGTAGCAGTTCCAGTAGCATCATATAATTTAGTCAATCCAGCTGCTGCTGTTGTACCAGTACCATACGTGGTATTGCTATCTTGAGTAGTAATACTAAATGTAGAACCGTTACCCTTAGTAAACGTAACAGTTCTACCAGATGCAGAAGCAGTCTTAATATAAGTGGTATTGATAGTATTGCCACCACTATCCTTTGTGGCTGCAGTCGCAGTAGCACTACTATTTAATTTACCGTCTAATGCAGATTTGATAGCATTCTGTGTCATCGTACCATCTGTAGCAGTTCCAGTAGTGGTATATAATTTGGTCAAACCAGTAGCTGCAGTTGTACCTGTACCATAAGTGGTATTATTATCTTGAGTAGTGATACTGAACGTAGATCCATCAGCCTTGGTAAATGTAACAGTTCTACCAGATACAGAAGCATTTGTAATATTAGCATTTAAGATATCTGACAATTCCTTCTGTCTAATGGTACCATCGGTATTAGAACCGGTAGCAGCATATAATTTGGTTAATCCAGTTGCTGCCGTTGTACCAGTACCATACGTAGTATTGGTATCCTGAGTAGTGATACTGAACGTAGATCCATCACCCTTAGTAAAGGTAACAGTTTTTCCACTAGCACTAGCATTCTTAATATAAGTAGTATTAATCTGCTGATTAGCACTATCATTAGTAGCCTTAGTAGCAGCTGCAGCAGTACCGCCAGTACCAAGCTTACCGTCTAATGCAGATTTAATAGCTTTTTGTGTCATGGTACCATCTGTATTTGTACCGGTGCCAGTATATAATTTAGTTAATCCAGCACTAGTAGAAGTACCTGTAGCATATGTGGTATTATTATCTGTATCTTGAGTGGTGATAGTAAACGTAGAACCGTCACCTTTCGTAAAGGTAACTACCTTACCAGATACAGAAGCATTTACAATATTGGCATTTAATATGTCGGTTAATTCCTTCTGTCTAATAGTACCGTCAGTATTAGCTCCAGTAGCAGCATACAGTTTGGTCAAACCTGTAGCTGCTGTTGTACCTGTAGCATAAGTAGTATTATGGTCTGTATCCTGAGTAGTGATACTAAATGTAGATCCGTCACCTTTAGTAAACGTAACCACTTTACCAGCTACTGTAGCATTCTTGATATACGTGGTATTGATTGTATTACCACCACTATCCTTTGTGGCTGCTGCTGCGGTACCACCAGTGCCAAGCTTACCATCTAATGCAGATTTGATAGCATTTTGTGTCATTGTACCATCGGTATTAGTTCCGGTAGTAGTATATAATTTAGTCAATCCAGCAGCTGCCGTTGTACCAGTGCCGTAAGTAGTATTATTATCCTGAGTGGTGATACTAAACGTAGACCCATCAGCCTTAGTAAATGTAACAGTTCTACCAGATGCAGAAGCATTTGTAATATTAGCGTTTAAGATATCCGTCAGTTCCTTCTGTCTAATAGTACCGTCAGTATTAGCTCCAGTAGCAGCATACAGTTTGGTCAAACCTGTAGCTGCTGTTGTACCTGTAGCATAAGTAGTATTATGGTCTGTATCCTGAGTAGTGATACTAAATGTAGATCCGTCACCCTTGGTGAAAGTAACCACCTTACCAGCTACTGTAGCATTCTTGATATACGTGGTGTTAATCTGCTGATTAGCACTATCATTAGTTGCTTTGGTAGCTGCAGCAGCAGTAGCACTACTATTAAGCTTACCGTCTAATGCAGATTTAATAGCACTCTGTGTCATGGTACCATCTGTAGCAGTTCCAGTGGAAGTATATAACTTGGTTAAACCAGCAGATGTTGATGTACCTGTAGCATATGTAGTATTATTATCGGTATCTTGAGTGGTAATGGTAAATGTAGACCCATCGCCCTTAGTAAAGGTAACCACCTTGCCAGATACAGACGCAGCTTTAATATAAGTAGTATTAATTACATTACCACCACCATCTTTTGTAGCTGCAGTTGCAGTAGCATCAGCATTCAATTTGCCGTCTAATGCAGACTTAATAGCAGATTGTGTCATCGTACCATCTGTATTGGCTCCAGTACCAGCATAAAGCTTAGTCAGTCCAGAAGATGTAGAAGTACCAGTTCCATAAGTGGTATTGCTATCCTGAGTAGTAATGCTAAACGTGGCTCCGTCACCCTTAGTAAAGGTAACAGTTCTTCCACTAGCACTAGCATTCTTGATATAAGTGGTATTAATCTGCTGATTAGCACTATCGTTGGTAGCCTTAGTTGCAGCTGCTGCAGTAGCACCACTATCAAGCTTACCGTCTAATGCAGATTTGATAGCAGCTTGTGTCATAGTACCGTCTGTAGCTGTTCCGGTATTAGTATATAACTTGGTTAATCCAGCAGTTCCTGATGTACCAGTAGCATACGTGGTATTATTATCAGTATCTTGAGTTGTAATACTGAAAGTGGCTCCGTCACCTTTCGTAAACGTAACCACCTTACCAGATACGGTAGCATTCTTAATATAAGTGGTATTAATGGTATTTCCACCACTATCTTTAGCAGCTGCAGTAGCCGTTCCGCCAGTATTAAGCTTGCCGTCTAATGCAGACTTAATGGCGTTCTGCGTCATCGTACCGTCTGTAGCAGTTCCGGTACTAGTATAAAGCTTAGTCAATCCAGCAGAGGTAGAAGAACCAGTACCATAAGTGGTATTATTATCTTGAGTAGTGATACTAAACGTAGATCCGTCATTCTTAGTAAATGTAACAGTTCTACCAGATACAGAAGCGTTTACAATACCAGCATTCAAGATGTCGGTCAATTCCTTCTGTCTAATAGTACCGTCTGTATTAGCTCCAGTACCATCATACAGTTTAGTCAATCCTGTAGCTGCTGTTGTACCCGTACCATATGTGGTATTACTATCTTGAGTAGTAATACTAAACGTAGCTCCGTCACCCTTAGTAAAGGTAACAGTTCTTCCATTAACACTAGCATTCTTAATATAAGTGCTATTGATAGTATTACCACCACTATCCTTAGTTGCAGAAGCGACAGCACCATTAGCGATAGCATTTGTAATAGCACTCTGTGTCATGGTACCATCGGTATTAGAACCAGTACCAGTATAAAGCTTAGTTAATCCAGAACTAGTAGAAGTACCAGTAGCATATGTAGTGTTATTATCGGTATCCTGAGTCTCTATAGAGAAAGTAGACCCATCACCCTTAGTAAACGTTACTACTTTACCAGAAACTTCAGCATTCTTGATATATGTAGTAGTAATCTGCTGATTAGCACTATCCTTGGTAGCTTTGGTAGCAGCTGCTGCAGTAGCACTACTATTAAGCTTACCGTCTAATGCAGATTTAATAGCACTCTGTGTCATTGTGCCATCTGTGTTAGAACCAGTACCAGTATAAAGCTTAGTCAAACCAGCACTAGTAGAAGTACCTGTAGCGTAAGTAGTATTATTATCTGTATCCTGAGTGGTGATAGTAAATGTACTTCCGTCACCCTTGGTAAACGTAACTACTTTACCAGAAACTTCAGCACTCTTTATATATGTAGAATCAATAACCTGATCTTTATTATCTTTATTAGCAGCTGCTGCTGTAGCTGTACTATCAAGCTTACTATTAATAAGAGTAGATAATTCTTTCTGTCTAATAGTACCATCTGTATTAGTTCCAGTAGCAGCATACAGTTTTGTTAATCCGGTAGCTGCTGTTGTACCTGTAGCATACGTAGTATTGCTGTCTTGAGTACTAATAGTAAACGTGCTATTATCACCCTTAGTAAATGTAACTGTTTTACCTGATACAGAAGCGTTCTTGATATAAGTGGTATTAATGGTATTACCACCACTATCCTTTGTAGCAGCTGCAGCAGTACCACTGGTGCTAAGCTTACCGTCTAATTGACTCTTAATGGCAGCTTGTGTCATTGTGCCATCTGTATTAGAACCAGTACCGGTGTATAACTTGGTTAATCCAGCAACCGCTGTTGTACCAACTGCATAAGTAGTATTATTGTCTGTATCCTGAGTAGTGATACTAAATGTAGAGCCGTCACCCTTGGTGAAAGTAACCACCTTACCAGCAACTGTAGCATTCTTGATATAAGTAGTATTAATCTGCTGATTAGCACTATCATTAGTAGCCTTAGTAGCAGCCACAGCAGTAGCATCAGCATTCAATTTACTATTAATAAGAGTAGATAATTCGCTTTGTCTAATAGTACCATCGGTATTTGTACCAGTTGTACTATAAAGCTTAGCCAATCCAGTTGCTGCTGTTGTACCAGTGCCATACGTGGTATTATTATCTTGAGTGGTGATACTGAACGTAGAACCGTCACCCTTGGTAAACGTAACTACTTTACCAGAAACTTCAGCATTCTTGATGTAAGTGGTATTAATGGTATTACCACCACTATCCTTTGTAGCAGAAGCAACAGCACCATTACTAATAGCACTTGTAATAGCACTTTGTGTCATGGTACCATCGGTATTAGAACCAGTACCAGTATAAAGCTTAGTCAAACCTGCAACTGCAGTTGTACCCGTAGCATATGTGGTATTACTATCCTGAGTACTAATAGAGAACGTACTACCATCTTTCTTAGTAAACGTAACAGTTCTACCAGATACAGAAGCGTTTACAATACCAGCATTTAAGAGATCTGTCAATTCCTTCTGTCTAATAGTACCGTCTGTATTAGATCCAGTACTGGTGTATAACTTAGTTAATCCAGAACTAGTAGAAGTACCAGTAGCATAAGTAGTATTATTGTCAGTATCCTGAGTGGTAATACTGAAAGTACTACCATTTTTCTTAGTAAATGTAACTACTCGACCGCTTACTGTAGCATTGACAATATTATTATCGGTAGCATTAGTTATAGCTGTATCTGTTTGAGTGCTAGTATAATATCCAGACAGATCTACGTCAGTAAATCCAATCTCTTCATACATAGAATCACTCTCAATCCAGAGATATTCTACATACCTATTACTTCCACTAGATTCTTCAGGTACAAAATATATTGTATGAGAAGCACCGGTAGTTGGAAGATCACTAGCGCTAGTACAGACAACAACTTCAAAGCTATTAATATTACCAATCTTAGTATTAAGATCGTTATAAGCAGAACTTATAGCATCACTAATAGCCTTTCTTGTCATAGTACCATCGGTATTAGATCCAGTACTAGTATATAATTTGGTCAAACCAGCAACTGCTGTTGTACCGGTACCATAAGTAGTATTATTATCCTGAGTAGTGATATTGAAAGTACTTCCGTCACCCTTAGTAAAGGTAACTACTTTTCCAGATACAGAAGCACTCTTAATATAGGTACTATCAATAACCTGATCTTTATTATCCTTATTAGCCGCTACTGCTGTAGCAGTACTATTAAGCTTAGTATCAAAAATATTCTTAAGAGCATTCTGGTTAATTGTACCGTCTGTATTAGATCCAACACTGTTATACAACTTGGTTAATCCAGCAGTAGTAGAAGTACCAGTAGCATATGTAGTGTTGTCATTGGTATCTTTAGTAGTTATTGTAAACGTAGATCCGTCACCTCTAGTAAAGGTAACCAAAGTTCCGTTTACACTTGCATTCTTTATATATGTAGAATCAATAACCTGATCTTTATTATCCTTATTAGCCGCTACTGCAGTAGCGGTACTATTAAGCTTACCGTCTAACTGACTCTTAATAGCACCCTGTGTCATCGTACCATCGGTGTTAGAACCGGTAGTAGTGTATAATTTAGTCAATCCAGCAACTGCTGTTGTACCAGTACCGTAAGTAGTATTATTATCCTGGGTTTCTATAGAGAAAGTAGATCCGTCACCCTTAGTAAATGTAACCTTTTTTCCAGATACACTAGCATCCTTGATATAAGTGGTATTAATCTGCTGATTATCGCTGTCACTGATAGCAGAATCTACAGGAGTATTCTTATCAACCTTATTATCAAGAGCACTAGAAATAGCTTTCTGCGTCATGGTACCATCTGTATTTGTACCACTGGCACCATACAATTTAACTAATCCGAGATTAGAATTTGTTGCCTGACTATAAGTTGTATCATGAACAGTAAGAGTCTTCTTATTACCACCACCATCGGTATAAGTAATAATATTATTATTTATAGAAAGATTACTAATATACTCAGTAATATCCTTTCCGTTCTTATCCTTATAGGCAATAGTAGCCTTTTCACTATTTCCATCGAGATAGCCAACGAAAGTAGAACCGTAAGTCTTTCCTATAAATCTAGAAGAACCACTTACTATCAAATCTTTAAATTGTGCCATAATGAAAAGCCTATCTCCTTTCCATCTGTTGTTTATACAAAAGGGTAGATGTATAAAATACATCTACCCAATATATTAAACTACAGATTTATTTTCACGAGATCATTTCCCAATTTGCTGCAGATTCCAAATCAGAAACCCTACCAGCAAGAATGACACCCTGATTGGCAGATAAAGCAGCAGTAGCATCAGCAGTAAGCAGATCGTCTGCTACAGCAACATGAGTATCCTGGGTCTCGAATGAAAATGTAGAACCGTCACCCTTAGTAAAGGTAACAACCTTACCAGATACACTAGCATTCTTAATATATGTAGAAGTAATAGCCTGTCCGAGTGCATCCTGTGTAGCCTTGGTAGCAGTATCAGCATTACCGATAATATTACCAACAAAATTCTTAGCATAAACGTTATCAAGTACTCTGGTAGTTCCAAATACCAGTAATTCCTTAAACTGAGCCATGAATTCTGGTCTCCTTTCATTAATTTTTAATTCTATAAAAATTATACTTCGTACATGTCTACAGCACAAATCTTGTCACTGGAGACACTAAATCTAGATACGTCGTTTGTAGAAACCGATTCATTATTTATAGGTGTACTGAATACTGTAAATTCAGAACCCTTAATTACGCCGTTCTTTGATATAGACAGCTTTTCACCATTTCCAACAATCTCATTACTATAAAGCTTACCAGTATCATCTACAGCAAATCTATTATGAACCAGAGAATCAATCTGATCAGCAGTCATTGATATAGCGTAGATTCTGAAATCAGACAGTAAGCCATTATAGTTATAATTGTTAGAATTATCCCAACCGTTGATATAGAGCTTAGATCTACCAAGAGCAAAATACTTACTCGTAGATCCAATCAGAACACCGTCAATATATAAAGTATTTACACTACCATCTCCGGTAATAGCAAAGTGATGCCATTCACCAGTATAACTAGATACGGAAACACCTTCACCAAACGGAACCTGAGATCCAGCATCTGTATCATAGATACCGAATACTCCACCAATAGTAGAGAAATTGAATCTAGGATTCGTATTAAATCCGAAAAGTATACCGTTCGTAAACGATGTAGTCTTAGCCCATACAGATATTGTATAATTGGTGAGATTATCAATATCTAATATAGGAGATTCAATATAAGAGTTATTAGAGAAATCATAAGATCCAGTATATATTCTAGAATCTTCCGTCCAAATCGGAGCAGGAGAACTCATTGTTCCGTCCAATCTATTACCAGAAACATCCTGTTCGCTCTTACCGATCTCATAATACTCATATTCAGGAGATCCTACCGGAGGAATCCAAGCAGTTGCTGTAGTTCCCTTTTCTAACTTAACAGCATAGAAATCAGCTTCTACATTAGTAACACCATCACTATAAATAATACCACCAAGATAATAAGTCCCAGCAGTATCAATCGTAACAGTACCAAATCCACCAGTCATATTAACAAATATCCTGGAAGCTACAGTATCATTACTATCTAAAGTATATAACTCTAATGCTACAGGATATGCACTAGGATCACTATTAACAACACTAGCACCAGAACTACTATTACTAGCAACCCAAGTACCAGAAGTCTCAGCAGATAATGTATAAGTATCTGCTTCTAATACAGCATACATAGAATTATTCTCTACACGATTGACCTTATCTACTCCACTCACATGAAGTACAGCAGCAGATCCAACCATGAGATTAACGTTTCCTAAACCATTATGGTTAAAGGTATAATTCAACGCTAATCCAAGAGACATATTCTGCAACTCTCTTGTCGATATAATATAATTATATAACTTTACGTCCTGGATATATCCATCCCATCCGTTAGTTCCATTCGATCTTTGTCCAATATAAATATCTGATGCAGCAAAAGTAGAAAGTTGAGCGACTTCAGTAACGAGTTCTCCATTAACGTAAGCCTTTACAAAACGTCCATCGGCGGTGATAGCTACGTGGCTCCATTCACCGTCATTAATAGCAAAAATGGTGGTATTATCAGCAACAATACTACCACCATTCATCTTATACGTTCTTGTATCGGAACCCAGATCAATCCTATCTCCATTTGTACCAAGCTCAATAAGAGTTGTAGACATTGCCGGAGAGTCGGGCTTAACCCACATGGTTAATGTAAACACAGACGGAAACGAAGCGATATGAACATCTACCGCTCCGTCTCCAGATTTAAAGCACTTACTTCCGAATAATCCAGAAGCGTACATAATCGATCCAATCGACTGTACTTGTGCGTCGCTCAAGCCGTAGTTATCAGTATTGCCGCTCAGAGGTAACCAAACCTTTAGAGCCATATTTAAGCAACCTCCTATTTCTATGATTAGAAATTAACGACAAGAGATTCTGAATTTGTATCAAACGTAAGAGTAGCAGCACCGAGCTTAATAGAATTAATAGCTAATTGTCCAGTAGACGGATTCACCTTAACTCCAGAAGCATACTCTACAGCATCCTTATCATGACTTGCAAGAAGCAATTCACGCTCTTCATTAGCCGAAGTAGCCGTTACTACTACATTATCAGCAGCACCATTCTCGGTCTGAGAACCAGCATACTTAAAATCATGAGAAGCAAGCTCAGTTTCAAGATTACCAGCTCTAGTCTCAAGAGCATCGATATCTCCTTCAGCAGTAGTAACACGAACTGCAAGAGAACCAGCTACACTACCATCGAGAGCATCTTCGATCGTACCAAGCCTACTAGCAATAGTACCATCGGTAGCGACATTATAAGTACCAATCTGACCCTCAATCGTATCGATATCGGATTCAGCAGTATCAAGCCTACCGTCAAGAGCTACATCAGCAGCTTCAAGATTAGTAGCTCTAGTCTCAAGAGCATCGATATCTCCCTCAGCAGTAGTAACCCTGCCAGCAAGAGTCGTAGCAGCAGATTCTACATTGGTGAATCTTGTAGCTACATCCGGATCATTCGCACCAGTCGGATAGTTACCCATCTGATCCTGGAGAGTATCGATCTCTCCCTCAGCAGTATCAAGACGATCTGCAAGAGAAGTACCGTCACCACTACCAATAGCATCTTCAATATCAGAAAGTCTATCAGCGATAGAATCAGTATTAGCCGGATAAGTACCTACTGCAGTTTCAAGAGTCGTAACTCTTCCACTCAGAGCAGTATCAGCAGCCTTGTAAGCAGTATCCATAGCAGATACAGTACCGCTTAAAGTATCAATATTACCCTGGAGAGTAGTATCAGCACCTTCAAGAGTAGTCTTGATTGCATCTACCTGAGCCTTGGTGTAATAGTTATTGAAGTCAGCTTCGGTAACACCGACCTTCTCATAAGCACCGGTCTTAACACCGTCTACTTCCTTCTCAACCCACATATACTCATCGTACTTATTAGCATTACCGGTAATAACATCCGGCTCTTCCGGTACGAAGTACAGAGTATAGAGAGCACCAGTTGCAGGCAGAGATTCACCAACTTCAAGTACAACAATCTCAAACTTGTTGATATTACCAACAGTCGTGGTAAGAGCAGCAAGATCACTAGCTACATTACCAATAGCTGTATCTGTAGCAGTCTTATAATTTTCAACCTTAGTATCAAGAGTAGAAACCTTACCCTCAATATCAGTCTCATTAGTAGATACAGTACCACTAAGTGTAGACAGATCGGTCTGAAGAGTAGCAACCTTAGCAGCAAGAGAATTTGCTACAGATGCATCAAGATCATCTTCTACAGTATCAAGTCTACCCTCAACAGCATCGATATCCGATTCAGCAGTAGTAACTCTACCAGCAAGAGTCGTAGCAGCAGATTCTACATTAGTGAACCTAGTAGCTACATCAGGATTAGTTCCACCAGTCGGGTAATTACCCATCTGAGTCTGGAGAGTATCAACTTCACCTTCAACAGCACCTACACGAGTAGCAAGATCAGTACCATTACCAGTACCAATAGCATCCTCAATATCAGACAGTCTGGTAGTAATAGTATCTCCACCAGTCGGATAGTTACCAACAGCACCCTGAAGAGTTGCAATATTACCCTCATTAGCAGTAACCCTACCAGCAAGAGAAGTATCAGCACTCTCAAGAGAATCTAATCTCTGAGCGATGGTCTGAGTTCCAGCAGCAGTCGGATAAGCACCAACAGCAGTCTCAAGAGTAGTAGCTCTATTTGCCAGTGCAGCTTCTGCAGTATCAGAAGCGGTCTTATTAGCAGCTACAGTAGCGATAAGACCAATCTCATCCTCACCATCACCATTAAGAGCCTCTTCAAGAGCTCCAACTCTCGTAGTAAGAGAATCACCTTCTCCACCACTACCAATAGCAGCTTCTACAGCATCAAGACGACCAGCAAGAGCAGCCTCAGCATTATCAGAAGCGGTCTTATTAGCAGTTACAGTACCAGCAAGAGTAGTAATATTAGTACTATTAGTATCAATATTACCTTGAAGTGTTGCAGAAATAGCATTTACTTCAGCCTTGGTGTAATAATTGAGGAAATCTACTGTAGAGTCAATACGCTCAAAGTGAGCAGGAATTACAGTAGCTTCTTCGCCTTCCTCAGCTGCAGGAATAGTATGCTGTGCAACGTGGATATATTCAGCATACTTCTTCGTATCTCCATCAAGACCAGATTCCGGTACGAAGTAAAGAGTATACTCATCGATGTTATCCTGCGGAAGAGCATCAACAATAGCCTTCTTGAAACGGTTGATAGTAGCAACATCTGCTTCAAGAGTATCAAGATCAGTCTGAGTCTGATCGGTGATAGCCTTATTAGCAGTAACCGTACCGCTTAAGGTATCGATATTACCCTGAAGTGTAGTATCAGCAGCCTTGTAAGCAGTATCCATAGCAGATACGGTACCTTCAAGAGTATCGATATTACCCTGAAGTGTAGTATCAGCTGCCTTATAAGCTGTATCAATTGCACTAACAGTACCACTCAGAGTATCAATATTACCCTGAAGAGTAGTGTCAGCAGCCTTATAAGCAGTATCTAATGCACTGATAGAACTATTAATAGTGGTTTCCTTGGCATCAATCTCAGCCTTGGTATAATAGTTGCCAAAGTTAGCTTCGGTAGTACCGATATTTTCGTAATGACCACCATTATCCTCAGCTTCATTTACAAACCAAATGTACTCATCGTACTTATTGTTATTGCCAGTAATAGTATCATTCGGAACAAAGTAAAGAATATTACTCTTACCCGGAACCGGCATATCAGCAACAGCAGCAACAGTCCTTACTTCAAAACTATTGATACCATCGATGGTAGTCTTAATAGAAGTAATTTCTTCATTAATTGCAGCGTGCTCTGTTGCAGCAGCAGCCTTTGTCATATAGGTATCGACAATGCTATTTCCAGCACCATCGTTTGTAGCACTGGTAGCAGTTTCAGCATGAGCTACACTATCACCACCAACTACAGACCACTTATTTTCGGAAACACTGTACCAATACAGTGTATTAGTATCACTAGAAATATAAATCTTAGGAAGAATACTAGCAGCCGGTAAAGCAGCAATCTGCGATGCTGTCAATCCAGTAACAATTGATCCAAGATGGAGTCTAGAGTCGTTAATATCTACGTATAATTCGTTAGTATCAGTAACTCTGAGCGTACCGTTAGCTACAGACTTAGCAAGAGTCTTTGCCTTAGTACCGTAACTTGCTTTAATAAACAGATTACTCATCTCTTTTTATCGTTCCTTTCTATTTATTTTTATTTAATTTTAAGAACTTAATATACCAAATATTATATAAATTTAATTAATTGTATAAAATTATCGACTAAATTAATCGGAATCCTCTGTAATAGTCAGAGGTCTACGGTTAGTTCTCTTAGAAACTTCATTATCTATAAGGCTTACAATAGCATCTATAAATTCGTCTGTCGTAGCCATTTGGTCTGAACCAATTAGGCACTTAATCTTATCTGCTATATCCTTATCTCTTCCAACAGGATCATCGTTAAGAGATCCGTCAGCATTAATTCCAACAGTCCTCCATGTTCTTCCGTCATTAGAGGATACTTGGAGAAAATTATCCTTAATTCTCATATCTGTTACCCTCATAGCGTTATTAGGTGTATTAATAGGATGCACTCCTCGTCTCTGGCGGAGAACATTAAGATCAAGTATATTATTAATTGGAACTTTAGCAGAACTCATATTTTCCGGATCATCGCTAGAAACTACTATATACCAGTCTTTTCTAGACAGCTGTCCATTATACGGATTAGCATGAATAGTATTTACCATACCGGTTACGACTCGTCTACTACCATTACGGTTATAAGCCATGGAGATATAATCTCCTTCACAGACAACAACCGTTCTGGTAGAATCATCGTCATAAACAATCGTAAGTACTAAATTCTGCTCAACTTCTGAACCAATCTTTAGTACCATATTGGAGACTCCTTTCTTTAGATTTTAACGCATTATTATAAAGTTAACTCAATTAGAAGTTCAAAGACTAAGGAAAATGAATTCCTTAGTCTTTGAAATTAGATATTAATACGTTTACTTAATGTAATATTTTCATTATTCTTATAGACCTTTACAGGACCATAAGAACTATCATCTATTTCGTCCCCGTGCTTTCTTTCAACCCTATTATTTTCTACTATTTTAATCTGTTCTTCTATAGATAACTCAGGACTAGATCCTAGAGCTATTGGTTCTGTGGATAATTTAGATCCTTTTAATTTTCCTTCTTTATATTCTTGTATTGAGTTAGAACCTAAACCCGTACCAGAACCATTATTAGTAGAAGTAACAGGAATCATTGTGCTAGGGTCTATTGGATTATATGGATTTGCTGCTACAGACTGTTCTTGTGGAGTTATTGATTGACTAGCATACGATACTGTATTGTAGTTACTAGATATATTAACTCCAGACATAGCGTTAGTAAAATTAGATTCACTTGTTTTACCATTACCATGTTCTACTTCACCGAATTCATTCGTATAACCTATATCTTTTATCTTACCCAATTTCTGAAATATGAATTCAGTTCTTGCTGAAAATTCTGTAGCGTTATTATATATGACTTCTTTCTTTGTTTGTAATACGTAGAATCCGTCATATTTCTTATACTCACCATAATTCTTAATTCTATACCTCTTATTGGGACTGAATATAGATGCGTCTATATTTGCTTTACTAATAGAGAAAGTTACACTATTCGATTCGCTATTATTCTTAACCAGCGTAGCATTAACTCCTCTATTAAATACGTACTTAGGATCATTATAAGTATAATTATTAATATCAATATTAGCAGCATCTAAAGTACCTCTATCAGTTACTGTGATAACGGTATTTGCTACTTTATCTTGACCCCTATTAGGAGTAATAGCGACATCTGAAGGATTTACATAAATAATATAAGAATTATTCTTTATTGTAATTCCTTCTTTATAAGCGTTAGTATTTACATAATCATATACCTCAAAGATTACATCATGATATGTGTTATCTTTTACTTTTACTCCATTTTTAGTCCTATCCAATAGATAAGATCTACCAAAGTCTATAAAGAACGTAAAGTCTGTATCATAAAAAGGAGCTTTATCAAATAAGAATTTTAATATCTGTTTCCTACTATTCATAGGAGGTATAATTAATTTATTCTTCTTAAACTCCGTATTATGAACCGGTCCTTTTATGACGGTCTTTAATTTATATTTCTCAATACCTTCATATACTTTAGCGATAAGAGTATTCATATCTATATTAGAGAATATTCCAGATACAACAATACTATTATTAACATCCCTTTCTGCTCTAATAGCGTTTAATAATGAAGATGATAATAATGCTACGTTAATAACTCTCTGAGAAGCATCACCAACTAAATCTGCTTTCTCTAATTCCTTCTCATAATTAGGATTCTCTCTAGATATAATGAAATCAAATTCATCTTTAATAGAAGTTTCAAATAATGCTGCTTGAGATAGCTTATTAATTCTTTCTATTTTCAATACAAATTTAGATTTCGTTTTCTCTCCTTCTAAACGCATATTCTGAGAGTCGTATATTTCTTGATATAATTCTGCACTTACCACCATAGATATGTATATTATAGGCATCATCTTCCTGAAATACATACTCTCTATTACAATATACTTAATAAAGTCCTGTCGTATATTATAATATTTCTTACCTTGTATAAACTTTAAACTAATTTTAAATTTATACGCAGTAATATTTTCTACTTTCGATTCTACAGCCAATTATATCACCTCACTCTACAGATGATACATCCTCTCCATATAACATAGTAAACATATCTTTTATCAATTCTTTCGTTTCAGGATTTAAACAAGCACGCTCTTTTATAGAAGCTTCACTTCTATACCAATCAGCATGATTAGTGGAATTATGAAAAGTATCCATTGCAAACCAATCACAAAACATATGCATTACACATACTAACGGCATCGGAACTCCAATTTCTGACGGTTCGTTTACTGTCTGTAAATCATAATTTCCATCTTCAGTTTTAACCAGTCTAATATACTTCCAATATTCTGGATGGTGATCATTATTCCTATAATGGTGTTCCCAAGCAGCTTCATATAATTGTTCTGCTTTGGTTTGAGAATCTTCGTCTTCTTCCTTCTCTAACTTAGTAGGATAGAAATGTCTCCTATACGGTTCGAATTCCTCTTCAGTATATTTAGATTCATCGTGCTTGTTTATAATCATACTTAATATAGTAACAGAATCGTTCCAATCTTTCTGAGAGATTCCTTTAGGAAAAGAATTATACTTTTTACTACCAAAGAGAATATCAAATCCTTTACGTACATTATTTACATGATTGGTAATATATCTAAGATATTCAGCTTTTCTTAATAAGTATTCTTGATCCTGTAATTTTCCAGTATTATCATATACAAATCCCATTAGTATCCTCCTAGAAAATAATTACTCATCGTCCCAAGGATAAAAAGCTTTCCCTACATCCATAGTATTATACTGAATAGTGGCGTTATGGAAGCCTTTCATACACCTAAGCTTCATAGTATCAGGAATTTGAGCTAGAGCAATACCAATATATTTCTCATTTAATCGATAGAACAATTCTCCAGCACACTTATTACAGATACCGGTCTTAGATTGACACATAGAAGCAAATCTTAGTTTTACTTTCTTACCAATATATTTACTTCTAGTAGAAGTATCTATTAATTCTAAATCACCATTAGGTTTCATTACGTAGCAATACATATAGTCAGCAATATTCTTCTCAGTAAGATTTACAGTAATTCCTAAATTGGTACCACAATCACTACCGGGAGGATCTAACTTAATTGTCTGGTATGCTGATATAAATAGCTTTTCGTAATATCCACCAACTTCAGTCTTCTTACCTCTAGCATAAGCCCCATGAACACCAGATCCAGCCACTATAGGATATTCATTAGCAGGAATACCGTCCATATAATTACCAGTAACTATATGATACTTTTGTTTCGCTGTAGGATCAGGATCTTGTACAGCACCCTTCATAACAAACATATTCTTGAAGTTGTTATCAAAGTCTCCAGAAGCATCAGATAAAATAGTATCAAGAGAAGGATCATCGCCTAAGTATTCTTTAGCAAAATTTAATAACTCTTGCTCTATCTGTTCTGCTATAACAGCATCTCCAGCCTCTATTCTATCTTTATATTTCTTTACCAATTCTTCTTTTTTCTTATTAATGGCTTTCGTACAAGTAATCATTTTTTCAGTATGATTAGGAGATAAGATAGTTTCAAATGGCATAAACCATTGCATTGTATTTTCCCATTGCTTAAGATCTTCTACAGTTATCTTATCTTCTATAAGAGCATAAGATAATACTTGTTCTATATTACCATATTTCTTTTTACTGAGAGTATCTTGGAAATATCCGTCAAATAATCTACTAAAATTAAAATCCCTAAGAAATATATTCAATATAAATATACCGATAGTAGTAGTAAAAGTATTCTTATTAGATTTAGATTTGGTTTTCTCTTTATCGGTAAAATAACTAAACTTTCCTTCTGGAACTTCAAACAAATCATATGGATTTGCTAATGATTTAGGATTACCATTATCATCGTCAAAAGTTCCAAAAGTATTAAAAATAAATCGAAAAGTAATTTTATCTTTTGATATATTTAATAATATATCTGCTAAATTATCTTTCGTAGGATTACCGTTCTCTATTGTATCTAAATCTATATCTAATCCTTTAGATCTCCATAAAATTGATTTTCTTTCAGCCATCGTATACTCCTTTTATATAATTCCTGCTGAGAACACCACAGCAGGAATTATGATATTAATAATATACCTGATATGTAAAGTCTATTGCCTTATTCAAATCAGCTAATGACTGTGCTCCAAAATAGAACAAACTAAATGGTACTACATCCTGATAGTATTTATAATATACCTTATCGGCATCATCTGCATCAGGATTCTCACATACCGTGTCGTCGTACCAGGCGGTTAATAATGATATTGCCGATATATCTGCTGATCCCCATCCCAATACATCATCGAAATAATCTCTAAAATCTTGTCTACTAATAGCCAGCTTCATTTCTACATACACTTCTACCTGTTGAGAAGAATCCAGCTTATATACATTCTTAGTAACTTCAGTACCGTCTAAATAACGTACATTCAGCATAGGTTCCGTTTCAAACTTCTTAAAGAAATAAGCTATCTTCCCATTAGGTTCTCCAGTAGTAGGATCAAGGAAAGTCTTTCTACCAAAATAAGTTTCTCTTTCATCTGCATCTAAATCGTCTGTAGAATCTACATATCTAAATGGTACAATATCCACATACTGATTTAAAGTACCATCAACAAGATCTGGAGATATTCTATGATTATTAGCAACCACATTCACTTCATTAGCAGAAGATCCAGCACCAGATCTACCAGCACACCATAAACAAGTTATCGGATCATTATACGGTTGAATTGCTGGGAATGGTTCTAATGAATGGTCTAATTCTAATTCTGTATTATACGTTGGAAAGATAACAGTTTGTTGTAATCCAAACTGCTTACAAATAGAAATCTGACTACCTGGAGCTAATACCTTATTACTTCCTTCATATAATATTTCTCCAGTATTATGATCTCTCATTATAATCCTTGTTCTTCTAGGTCCTCCTCTAAGTACATCATTAATTTGGACCCTATCTTTTACTGCAAATCCAGACATTATTTTAATTCCTCCTCGTTATCAAAATAATACTATATAAAATAAGATACTCCCTCTATATAATATAGAAGGAGTATCGGTATAAATTAACTTGCTAATATATCTTCATCTCCAAAGTCATAATTACCTAATGGTATATTCTCTTCAGAATTACCAGCTTCGTCATCGTTACCGAATAAATATAAGAATCTAACAATATCATCGCCACTGATATCCATATCCTCACAATCAATATCACCAAATTCTACTTCGGTACCGGTTCGTATCTTATTACCTCCAAAGTCAGTCCAAGAGAATGGATCAACTTCGTTATACCAGAAGAATAGATCCTTACTGTAAATTCTTTCTAGATAATCTACAAGATTATTTCTGTAAGTCTCTTCTCCTTCACCAAATTTGCTTAATATATAACCCATACTAAATAACTTCTTAGCAATAACACCACGTACATAAGTAGTAGCAGTTTCCTCATTCTGAACAATACTCATAATATAATTCAGATCTTTCAATTCATCTTCTCTTTCTTTACCGTACGTGTCTAAAGTATTCGCAGCATTTGCTAACTTACTCGCTGAAGCATATTTAGTATAATCGAAATATAATCCTATATCAGAACTCTTATAATCAGGATCAACCATATCTTCCTTATTATCGGTTCCAGATATCAGTTCTCCGTAATCATAAATAAGTTCTCCTTCTATTGCATCTTCGACACTTCTATCTATTTCTTCTTCACCAAATTCATATACTCTATAATTGACAGACGTTCTATTATCTATATAAGATATAGCATAATCTTCGTCGTTTTCATTATAATATTCGTCCAGACCTATAAAGGTGTTCTCTACAGAATTAGGACTTTCATCTTCATTACCATAAGCAGTAATATCTCCTATAATGAAACTATCTCCAGGATTATCAAGATCACCATAATCATCTAATTGATCTGGTTTATCTTCATCTCCAAAATCTACATTTCTCATAGGCCAAACCGGAGGTTCAATACCCTGAGTATATACAATTTCTAATCCATTATTAGGAATAGAAGCTATTCTTACGTCTACAGACACCTCATTGAAACTAGATATTCTAGTAATAGCTGTAGGAGTATATATTGTATGAATATTAGGAATTCCACCATTAATATCATATGATTTAAATTCTTGATTCTTAGGTCTAGGATCTACCATATTATAATTATACGGTTTTCTACTGATACCAAGCTCTTGATTAATATTACCATTGATCATATAATCATAACCAATATACTTCTCAGCAAAACTACCACCGTCAATATCACAATATCCAGTAGAATTATCATTAATAATTCTAGTATCTCCCCAACCATTATCTCTATAATCTCTAACTCCACCACCATCTAAGTCGTGAAGATCAAACCATTTATCTAATCTACCACCATTAATCTGATAGTAGCAATATTCATCTATCTGAGAATGAATATCTGTAGAACCATCTTCGTTGATTATTTCATAGAATCTTCCACCATCTAACTCGATCTGATCTTCGCCAGCATACATAGACTCTTCTTTACCAAGTCTACAACCGTCGTAATCTTTCTCGAAGAAGATATCATTATCTACATAATGAGCAGCAAGATCTATTACTTCAGCATCGAAGTTCGTATTTCTATTATTTCTATCAGCACCATCTCGTGGGAAATACATCACGTTTACTTTAACAGTATCCGACATGTATCCATTAGCAGCACCGTAATATTTATATTTGGCTTCTCCAATCTGATCTCCATAAATAGCAGTATTATTCATCTTATCATCGACAGAATAATTAATCTTTCTACCTACGAATTGCACTTTCCAAGATTTGAAGAAGTCTATCATTTCTTGAATATAATTAAGCATAGCATCAAACGAGCATGTATAAATAAACGATAATGCATACTTAATCGTATCCCTATTCATATAATAGCTAAGAGTATCTACAAGATCATTCATAATATTTCTTACATTATAAATTCTTGTAGTTGTCTCAACTTCGTCCTGAAGTTCTCTATATTTCTTATACAGAGTATAATCATGTTTTTCAAGAACCTGATCGTAGGTCTTAGCAATATCACCATTATTTATAATATAGAATTCCATATCATAAGGTCTAGTAAATAAAGTATAAAATACGTATTCTATTACTCTCTTTTCATCCCTACTCTCAGCATTCTCATATAGAGCTTTAATATTATTATAACACTTAGTATTATTCTCATATACTTGATATAATTCTGCTAAGCTATTAAACTTTCTCTGAACGATATACGTATCACAACCAAGATCTTTAAGAGTATAAGCTCTCTTAAATCCAAATTTAGAATGATTGAAATTAATATCGTCTTCTAGCTGCTCTAATTCTACAGCCATATTAAATCCGTATATTCTTCCCATACAATCTTTATATAATAGAGTATGATCAGATCTAATATAATCATAATAATAAGATTGAGTTACTAAATTATACGGCATTCTACCACCATCAGCATTCAAATAATACGTTTTAATGAAATCTCTATTCGTATTATTCCAATACCAATCAAGAATACTTACATTCGTATAGGTAAATCTCTTACCAATAACTAAATCAAATTCCAAATGATCTCCAGAAGGAGGATCTATATAAGTAGTTCCAACAAGCTTCTTATAATTATTACTATTTACTCTTACAGTAATTTTACCATCGTAATAAGTATTAGCTCTTTCTACCACATTATCTACATTACTCCAAGTAATCTCATACCATTTATTCTCTACATTATGTAAATATTGAGAATGAATAAATTTCTCTTTATTATCATTATCTATAAAGAACTCTAAATCGGTATAAGTATAACTTAAAGCTTTTTCTCTGGTAATTACTTCTCTATCTCCGGTAAGAGGATTTACGTATTGTTGACCGATAATCATTTCATAATTATCGATATTAATTACAAGATCCATCTCTCCAGCATTACTACCATTATAATCCTCTTCATAGAACTGGTGATCGTCTATATTCCACCACCAATCAAGATAAGATATTAATTTGCCAATAAACGATGATGCGTTTTCATTAGTGATCTTATATAGATCTCCGTTCCTCTGATTAATATAATATTGACCAATAATAGAGGTATAATTATCTTTCGTAACTCTAAGTAGATGATAATACTTTTCGTCTGTATAGAAATTAAACGTACCTTCATCGTACTCAATTTTATCCGGAGTTATAGTATCATCCGATTCTTCGGTAATTTCTCCACAATCCCAAATATCGTCTAAATCATATTCGGACAATACGTATACGTAATCATCCTCATTAGCACCTAGAATATATTCAGCATTATTAGATCTACTACCGTAGACTACATTATCATTACTATTAAACCCTCTATAGATATAAGTCTCATTACTATCAGGCATATAACCAAAGTCATACACCTTCCACATAATGTAATCATCTGAAGTCTCAGTACTCTCCAAGAAATCATAACTTATTTCTTCGATATAATCATTACCATAATCTGGAACCATTCCCATATCATAATCTTTACCATCTGATATGGTATTGGGATCAGAATCTTCTATAGATACATAATCTCCCATCTCATATACTACAGTATACTCAGAATAGAATAGATTATCTTTATCCTCATATCCAAAATCCATATTATGGAAATGAGGTTCTGGCTCATTCATTTCAGCCAGTAATAATTCTTCTGTATCAATAGAAGTCTTGGTAATTTCACCATAATCATAATCGTATAAATATTCTTCTTGGTCTAAATCATAGTGATATCCGAAGTCGTATACAATATGCATTACGTCTTCATCTTCTCTATCATAACCATTTACTTTCTCTACAGTAGATACTAATATAGATCCTGGTACTGGTTCTGATTCACTATTATCTTCATCTCCACCATTAATACCATTATAATATAGATCTACTTGTTCTTCGCTCATACGATCATAATCCCAATAGAAAGTCTCGAAGTCTATTTCAAGAGCATTACTCATATCCATAATCTCTTCGGAATCTTCCTCGTTACCACAATCGTAATCTTCACCAATAAACTTTATATAAGTACCATCATCTTCACATCCATAATCAGCCATTGCCAATATATCTTCTGGATGAGCATCATCTTCACAAGGACCTACAAAGGTGGCATTAGTGTCATCTTCTTCATCGTCCTCATCGTCAAATATAGCATCATCCGGTCCAATATATTCTATCTCAGGACTTTCATCCCCACATTCATCTTCACCATTTTCTAACCAATAGTAAGGAATCTCTACGGGCTTAGGCTTATCTCCAATCGGATGAAGTTCGTCGTAGAAAGCAAAATCATAACTACCATCGATAAAAGCTTGACCTTCTCTCATATCGATGAATTGTATATAATCTTCGTCTCCCATTTCAGATATTTCATCTGAGACTCTGGCTCTTATATCTTCTTCATCTATTCCTTCTATTGTAGCATTTTCTCTAGCTACAGGATCATTATTAATATCATCGGTAGGGAATATATAAGAGGCATAATCAGGAGCAGTATTAGCAAGATACTCTTCGAGATCTTCATAACCAAATTCCATATTCTGGTAATGGTTATAATCATACCATTCATCTTTCTGATCATCTTCAGATTCACAATCTACGATGTCATCTATAGTATGATATATATTATTCTGCTCTTCTAATTCCTTATAATACTCTTGTATCTGGATATCATAATTCTCTAATAATTCATAACCATCTTCATATCCAAATTCATACAATCCACTAAGATCTTTAATGTTATTATCCGCTGGATATAGAGAATCGTGATCAAATTCAAAGATTTGAGCACCGGTGGTATCCATTATTCCCCTTATAGACTCTTCTTCTCCAAAATCATATTCCCTATCCATATGACCAGGAATTATATAATATTCTTCGTCACCATAGTCGTATACAGTACCGTCAAATTCACTCTCAAAAGTAGGATACTCTTCCTCTTCTCCACAATCTATATATTCTCTCAGATTGATTTCATCCTCTGGATTAAATGATCCAAAATCAAGATTCGGTAATTCCCATTCAACAGGACCACCATCTTCATCTTTACCATCTCCAGTCCATACATAACCACCATCTATATCAATAAACGGTTCAAAGTCTGGTATAGGATTATTATCTCTCTTTATAACTGCTTCAGAAGGATTGTTTACATCTATATCTTCTCCGGTATATAGACCATTACAACAGTATAAGAATAATATAATATTGCGAATATTAAAGAAAGTATTCTGCTGTATAGAAGGAATTCCAATATTAATAGCACTTACATCTATCTTGGTATTTAATAACATACCAAGATAATAATTTTGCTCATAACTAAACTGACTTAGAGAAACATTATACTCTAAGCCCATAAATTTAGTTCCTTCTATTGTAAAGTCATGATCTCTATACGTACCATTATCATAATAACTGGTAGCAAGATGCTGATTCTTTACATAGGCGTGGTTATCTTCACCATCCCAATATTTATCATCTAAAGTAATCTCGTCATAATCTACACGATAATTAAAATCTTTAATATAATTATCATATTGATCGTCTATTGGAACTTTAATGAATTCCAAATCATAAATATTACCAGCTTGATCCTTGATTACTCTAGTAGATTGCTCATATTGCATTCTGGCTTCAGTGGTTTTATAATCTTCTACTATATGCTCTTCTTCCCATCCAAAATCATAAGTATATAATTCGAATTCAGAAAGATCGTCATATTCAGCAGTAGCAGATTCCATACCGTAATCAAATACTTCATACGGATCTCCCAAAGGATCATTACCGATCATATCATTTCCATAACCATCTCCGGTAGAGTTTAATATATCTGTATGATCCTCATCGCCATAATGATATAATTCATTATCTTCCCACCAACCGTCTAATACGTAATTACCAAACGCATCCTTAGGAAGAGTAGTCCAAGCAGCAATATTAGGAGTCTCTTCAGATCCATAATCATACATATAAAGAACTTCGTCGTTTACAATATAATTAGGATCATCGAAATCTTGGAAATCAAATTCATATTCATCTACTTCAGAAGATTCTTCACCAGAATCATCGTCCGAATCTTCATCGTCTAACACTTCACCATAATCGTATTCTGATGCCATTTCCCATTCTTCTGGGGGTGGTGGAAATCCAGTAATAGTATGAGATTTAAGATCAGTGGTACGATATTTTTTCAATAAATAATATTGATAAACTTGAGTGTCTTCAGAGGCAAAAATTTCAAGAATATCAAAGATATTCTTATCGGTGGATTTATATCTAATTAATCGATTAAGATTTTTTACTATTCTAATCTGATATCTCATTGGAATATCTTCAAAGAATTTTACTCCTTGAGATTCCAAGAAATATTGTACAGATCTAAGATCAATTATATCTCTTCTTATATACCATTCTGGAGTATCTACGATCATATCATTAAAGGTTTGACAAACGATCATAAACATTACCATTTCTTGGAAATGGTCAGAACGTACACTGTAAGCTAATTGATCTATCTTTCTTTCATAAACGTTTCTATTTGCTGCGTATAATTCTTTAAATCTAGTAGATACGTATATATCTACTGGAGGCATATATAATATATCCCAATTATTAGCAATTCTAGCAGTATAAATATCTATCTTTCTTCCACCTAAGAATCTAAGATATTTATATCCTTCTCTACTATCTTTATCTTCGTTATTATTGATATACTTATCATAAAGTATATCCATAATACCAATTGTTTCCAAAGTAGTAATTTCTGTAACAGAATATTCATGTATTGGTTTTGAGAAATCAAAATCAGTTCTAGCATTATCTATATCCAGATACTGACCATAAGTCTCATAATCAATATAAATATCAAATTCATCTGTATCTATCGGGGGTAATCCGTTTAATCTTCTATAATATAAATTCTCCTCTTCGTAATCTTCTAAGAATCTTTTATTACAAAATGCTAATATTTGTTCTGATTCTTCTTTTGTAACTTTGGTCGGATCTTCTACTATATTGGAAGCAGCATATCCAGAATATCCATACTCTCTAAGATATGCATATAATAAAGTAGGAGGGAAAAATCCCAATCTCATAGATCCATTTTTTACAGCTAAAAAATAATCAGACCATTCTAATGAAGAAGGAGTTTCATAACTAGTAGCAACCTCTTCATTCTTTAAAACCATATCATCCAATATGATTTTAGAATATTTTACAATCGCATCCATTAGGGGATGACTTGTATTTGCGGAATTATTTATATAAAATGCCAAGGAAGACGTACCTCCTTTCTTGAAGATTTGAGATTAATAATATGTGAAAAAGGTAGCCTATTACACGAAAAAAGAAAAAATAAAGGAGGAGATAAATCTCCCCCTCTATATTTTATTACTTCCTTTCGTTAAAGAACCCACACGTTTTTCTGATATTAGATGCAATATCTTTCAAGCTATAAGTATGGGAATATATCGTTTGATCGTTCCCGAACTTATACTTGAAAACGTATTTGTCTACAGTTTCAGATTGCTCTATAAACCCAATTATTATGTTGGGATTATTAGACATATGAGCCCATAGGAATTCTACAAACTCATAGTCGTCCGAGCATTCATTGATCATGCTTCTTAAAGAGTTATAATCCATTATCATTTTAGAATTATAACTATTATTACTACTTATAAATATCTTCATTTTTACCCCTTTCTATAATAGAAGATTAATTATTTATACACTATTATAGTATATTATTATTTATACATAAATTTACCCCGTTCACATTAAATTAATAGAGAGGTACTAATATTATGGGAGAAAAAATTAAAGTGTTTGAATCTATAAACGAATCTGAATCTAAAACCAACCAAAATGTAAATGATTACGATGTATACTCGCTGGGTGATAAGAACCCGGCAATTCATTCTCCCTCTGCACCCTATGATATTTACTTCTATCAAACGAAAGCTACTTTAAGTGATCCTGAAGTCTATAGGAATTTTATAAAGAATGCTGAAACTAGATTTAGAAGAAGTCCCGATTATAAAGTATATAAAGCATATCTAATGGGTTTAGGGTTCGATCATTGTCAAATTATGGGAGATATTGAATCTGAAGACGGAGTTGATATCGAATTGCACCATAATATATTGACGCTATTCGATGATTGTATTCTTATCTGCGAGCATGTATTAAATACTGTAGGGTATATTTCTTCTTTTGACCTTATACAACTTTTAATAAATGAGCATAGAGCTAATAGAATTCCTTGTTGCTTTTTATCGGTAACAGCTCACCAGATGTTTACAAACGATCCTGAAGCTTATATACCTCCAGATATGACATTTGGAAAATGGTGGGAATTATTATCAAGATATCGTTACGGGATTACATATGATATAGCAAATAAAGTTAATAAATATATCAATAAATACCAAAATCAATTACCAACTACGATACAAATAATACCGCAAGAACAGATATTGAATTTTGCATATTATAATGAATTTGGAGCTAATGTTTCTCCAATGGATTTAATACCCTATAAAGACGCTAACGAGATTGAAACTAACACGGGTGGGGATTTCTATATAGAAGATAAAAGTAATAGTGTATACTAGAATATACTATTAAGATATATGGAGGATAAAGAATTGCATTTATTATCTTTATTAGCAGTAAAAGAAGCAAATGCTTCTAAGCCTGCCGGAGAATATGAGTCTATATGGTTAATAATTATTGCAATATTATTAATTGTAGTTTTATTTAGTTATTCTTCCAGACTCAATAATCTTGATAAGATGATACAAATGCTTAATGAAAAGATTAATAATCTGGAAGATTCTATACATAAATTAAAAAATAAACCTAGAGATCATATACCTATATTTAATAATAAGAATATTATGGTATCTGGACCTTTTAATGAAGACAATATTGAAGATCCAGAAGAATTGATAAACACTACTCCAAAAATATCTAAATTGTTTGATCCCCGTGTCAAGCATAAAGATAATAAAAAAGAGGACGATAAAAAAGAATAAGGAGAACCCACCATGTCTACTACAATCCAAACAATATTGATTATCTGTATTGCGATAGTAGTTATAGTTAATATATTAAATATAAAAAAGAATAATCAATTACAACAGAAAATAAATATTTGTACCGAATTACATAAGCAACTATTAGCAATAATAGTAGAACAAGAATATGTGGTTAGTAATGAATTGGATAAATTGATAGACGATCTATGGAATAATAAAGTTGATAAATTAATACAGCAAGCGAAAGAAATGGGGAAAGAGGAAGAGATTATTCTCTGTCCTTATCATGATCAGGTTATTACTGCTTATAGAGAATGGCAAAATGAAACAGTTTCCAAGATCAAATATATAAAACGTAAACAGTCTAATATGACTAAGAGAATGGAAACAATTCTAAATATAGATAAATATGAATGAGGGATAAATAAATGAAAAATAGTGATATGATTCTAATGCTTATTATCATAATAGTAGTGTCTTGGTTGGTGCTTTGTTCTGTTATTAGTTTTCTTATTACTACTAGAATTAGTAATAAAAATAAACAAGTAAATGATAATAATGGAGCTGTTGATTTAGGTAGGATAAAAATTCTTCTTGAAGATAATGCTGTAGATAGAATAGATGAAGTATTAGATAAGTATATTATAAATGCTGCTAATATATACCAAGTTCTTGAAATAGCAAAAACTCAGAAAGAATTCCTAAATAGTGAGGATATAGAAAGAATGATATCTTATATATCCACTATGGTATTGAAAAATATGACTCCAGAAACCATATCACTATTAAGTATCACTCATGTAATAAATAATAATAAAGATCTAATAGATTTGATACAACTACGTACAAAATTATATGTACTAAACTTCTCTATTGAATTTAATGTAATTAAAGAATAAAAAATAAAGTCCTAGGGATATAAAACCCTAGGACTTTATGGTGCTGCTATTAGATAAGAATATATTGTTCTTAGAATATTCAAATTACAATCAATATTGATTCTATCTATATATTGTTGATCTATATATTCTAATACAAAATTCTCATAAGTACTTCTAATTATATAACCCGATAGTGCGTTAAATTCTCTATAATATTCTATTGGTAGTTTTCTATTAATATATTCATTATAGAATTTATTGAAATGTATTAATGCTGTATTCTTACCGCCATTAAGATATGAATTAATTATATCTACAATAAATGATATAAAATAATTATGTAAATATAATTTACTATTATTTATTCCTATAATATCTACATCATAACCACTATTATCTCCAGGTCCAAAAAAGAATAATACATTACTAGTCTTAAGATTCATATAGAATGTATAATATCCTTTTTGTCTAAAAGTAACCTTATGATTACCGTTAATATATACATCTTTATATCCTAAATCTGATATATTAATATAGCTAGAAAAACATACAGCATCATTAGCAATTCTTATTACTTTATTCGGATCTATATTACCCTCTTCCATTAATTTATATTTTGCTTCTTCTATACCTTTATAAATATCAGTTTGAATAGAAGGATCTTTCTTAATCCAATTTCCTATAACGATTTCTCTTTCCATCTTAGGAGATACAGATAATCTTCTATATTCTTCATCCGATATTCTATTAAAAGCTCTGAGAGTATTAATATTAGCTTGACTAATATCATACTCCCAGATATTAGAATCGAATATAAATGGAATAGAAGTTAGATAATTATGTTTAGAAGCTAATTCAGACAACGTAATCATCCGATCTTACCAATCCGTTCTTTACTTTATAATCCTGATAGATATAATTATATCTCTCTATATCATTATCAAGATTATATATACCATAACCTTCTGCAAATCCAATATCTTCCGCAGATAACAGATCGTCTACATCGTTAATATAACTACCAATAATACCATAACGTTGTTGTATTAATTTTAGTAGAGATTCTGTTATTATTTGACTCCAATCATCTTCAGATACCACTATAAATATGTCGATACCATTATACAGATCTATAATCATAGTCATGAATGTAGAGAAATTAATATCATTATCTATTATCCAATGCATATAATTGATATCAAATTCATACTCATTGATAGATCCAAGACTATTTGGAGGAACTATTGGAATTCTATACGGTGCGTATCTTTCTGCTAAAGAAGTAAGATTATATATTTTAGTATTAGGTCTATCAAATACATAATCTGCAGCTATAGCATTTCCGTACATTAACATTTTGTTTTCCTCGATAATATACAGATTATAATACTTATAATAAATATAGTTATTACAATCCGTACTTTCTTTATTTTCTTCAAGTCTCTATTGATTAAATTCAATATAATATTATTATACTCACTCACATTTTTACGAATGCCTCTCTTACTGTTGGTTTCTCATGAAGTATCTTTCTAAGTCTATAGATCGTATTTATCTTATTTTCAGATCCTTTATCTATTGGTCTAATATCTCCTATCAGCTTACTCATAAACGAATCCAATATCTTTGCATCATTGGGATATTTTGATAAATATTCATAAGCAGATATAGCATCTACAGAATATAGCATATTTAACCACATTGGTATATTAGCATAATTGTAACTACATTCTCTGATACCAATAATTCCTATCCCTAACCCAAACTTATTCCAAAACAAATTCAACAGCTTAGGAATAGTTATTGATTCTGTAGGATTTAAATCTGGATAATAGAATAGAATATTATTTCCCCTATAGAGCATATTTATAATACCGGTAACAAATAACTGCATGTCTGGAATATTATAATATTCATTGAGTATGGTATCATAACTATACTCGTCACCATCTTGCTCAGCTATTATAGCTTCAGGGGGCGGTAATAACATCGTCCCCTGAATAACTATATTACCCTCTAGTTTATTATCTTCATCGAGATTTATTATGACAGTAGAGTCAGCTAAGCTATTAAGCAATTCTCTTATAAGAATGATATTATCTGTAATATCAATTCTACCGGTCAATACTCGATTATCCATATTTACTCTTTAGAATTATCCTCCGATCTATTAATCTCCAACTCCGTAAGATTTACACCAGCGAATATATTATTATAAAAATCAGACAAGAATCCACCTTCATTATCCCTGAACAAGATAATTTCAGTATCCTTACTTATATCGCTATTTTCTTCGAAGTTTACTTTCTTACCTGTTACGTCCATAATATCTTTCAACTTCGCATGAACTGCATTCATAAAGTAGATATTATTACTTTCTTCCTCAGAATCTTCGTTTTCCTCTACAGTATACTCACTGGAAGTTTCTACCTGTTCCGGATCACTACCCTGATACTGCTCCAGAACTTCTTTGATTGACAGATTTTCATCCGTCAAATCATTTACATTATTCTGAGCATCTGTTAATGCAGTTCTGAGAGCTTCATTCTGAGAATTATAACCAATAATCTCCTCTTTCATATTATCAATCTGAGCCTGGAGTTCTGCTATTTTATCAGAAGCTTCTGCTTCAGCCTCTGCTAACTTATTATTAGCATCTTCCAACTCTTTGATCCTATCATCTTTAACAGTACTATTATTCAACTCTTCTTCAAGATCTTTGATCTGTGCCTGAAGATTTTCATTTTTCTTGATAGTATCATTCAGCATATTGATCTTATATTCTCTGTCAGTATTAGCAGCCAATAATTTCGTTTCCAGCATATTAATATCTGATTTAGCTACTTCAAGCTCATGAGCATTATTAGAGAGATTCTCAAAGTCATTAATAAATAACTTCTTTGTATCATTTGGAATTCTGCTGGGATCTACAACAATCTCATGAATACTATTATTGATCTTTACAGTAAATACCAGATTGTTTCTATTATTTACCTTAGAAAACCTTGCAAAAGGAATCTTCTGTCCGTTTTCTGTATTTGTAGCTACCGGAACCGGATTATAGTGCTGCTGCTGATATTTTCTCTTATTATTAGATCCGAAATTATATTCGGTCTTATCTACATTAGGTTCTTTAGTATTGACATCATAGCTGAAGTTTTTCTTGCCAATCACTCTTACCTTAATAGTATTATTATCAGAAACAGTCTGAGGTTTCTCCTCCTCAATATGCTTAATTACCGGAGATTCTTCCTTGATAATATCCGGTTTCGTAGCATTACCAATTTCAAACTTCTTACCATTCTTTGTGAAACTTACTCTGATTTTTGCATCCATTTTTCCGATTCCTTTCATTATTACCTTATTAGTTTTTAAATAACTTCCCAGTTCTTGTGCTCTATAAATAGCACCACATTTATTACATCTTAGTGTATTGAAACCTTCGTCATAATCTATCAACCCACCACAGAATCCTCCAGGACTATTTATATCAGGTTTCTTACACACTAAACTATTAGGATCATTTATCTCATATAAATACGGGAAATCTAGAAGCACTACTCCAAAATTATTCCTAATTCCAATATTCATAAAGAACTTGGTCCCAATATCTGCTAAAACATATTTAGAGGTAATCATATCCAGCATTTCAAATACATCTGAAGCTACTGTAATATATTCCTCTCTACTAGTAATAGGCTTAACCCTCTCAAATACTCCCATAGTACCAGAAGGATCAACTTCAAATACTTTAGTACAAAATGGTTTAAGTTTATGCTGATTAACAAACTCTCTGGGATTATCCATAATAGCTGTTTTATCAGCAGCAACTTTAACCACTATACTAGGATCTTCGAAATAGGTATAAGCTACTCTATTAGTACCTGCACTGAGTTTTCTAAATCCTCTATTATGCATTACCTCATCTATTAATTTATATCTCTTTCTGGGATTACCAGCCAATCTAATAGATGTAGCTATTCTATATACTTCATCTATATCAGATTGAGAAACCATACTATATAGAGGTCTTGCCATTAGATGATCGTAATTAAACTCATCTTGAGATACTACTCTAGATTGAATAGTATCTATTATCTTCTGATCAGGAAGCTCCATTATGTCACTCCCTTCATAGCATTCTGTTGAGCATGATTTTGATTATTAAATATAGAGTTTACAAAAGCTCCTCTTCTTAACTCAAATTCATTCTCTAACTCATCTGTCATTACTACAGGAGTTCCTGCTTGATTCGGAGGACCTATAGGAACATATCCACCTTCCAGTTTTTCTCTGAAAGATGCCATTTCTGCAGCTACTTGATTACCAAATAATAATCTTGCAGCTTCATCTCTATTTGTAGGAAGAGTATTAATATTACCCCCTTTCAAATCCTGTACAACCTGTTCTTGATTCTTCTGTATATTATTCTCTTTAGCATATCTTCTCAAGAACATATGGAATGTATCTGGGGTATAAAATCTAGAAGCATCTTTCATATTATGAATATGATTTTCCATTTTATCTTCCAAGATCAAATATCCACAATTATGCAACCATTCATTCAGATTATCAGTCTCAGGCATTAAGCTCCTATACATTCTAGATACATTATCAAACTGCTGTTGATAATAAGCACTATTATCTACTGGAACTAATCTATCTAATTTATCCTGAATCTGATATTCCTGAACTTTTGTACCAGGAATTGTATAGCTATAACCGTCATAGATACGATCAATTTCTTCTTCAGAAATATCATCCCCTACAATCTTATGCACTAATCTTGATATATTCTTATTAAAATCACTCCTTCTTTGAATTGCTTGATTTGTCAACTCTTGTACTTGAGCAATATATCTGTTATATACACCTTGATCCATCGTATTCATATAAGGCATTCCATAATAGTTATATCCATTATAATAACCATTATTGATATAATATCCTTGAATACGTTTCTCGCGTTCTGCTATTACTTTCTCTTGCTCAAGCATCATATCCATCTGTAATTGATCACATTGTGCTTCTATCCCCTGTGGTAATAATCCTTTACCATAAGGACTATAACCATCTACAAACACTACTTGATCTTTTACTGGTTGAGGTGCTTGTTGGAAAAACATTGGCTGCTGAAAATATGGATTATAAACACCAACCGGTTGACTCATTCCCCCTTGAGGTAAGAAATATGGATTTCCTACAAATCCTGTAAATCCATTATTATAATACTGAGGTTGTACCTGTTGTTGAAAATATGGATTTACCGGTGTATTCATAGGAGCTCCTGTAAATACTGGAGTAGGTTGCTGTTGTGGAATATATTGTTGTTGTGGGTTATAATTATAAGCATCAGCAACATTGAAAGCAAAATCTCCACTATTATCATTCGGATCTTCCTTCAAAGGTTCTTTTGTGACGTAATCGTACGTTATCACAAAGTTATACTCCTCTCTTTCTAGAAACAAATTTAGTATAAATCATATACTATAAACATTTCCATATTTATAGTATATGATTAAATAATATTTTAATTATTCATATATTCATTAAACATGATATTGTTCATTAAGCTTTTGGAATTTGTATGTGGATTAGTATCTATAGCAGGCTGCTGATTGGATGATTTATCTTCAAGCATCTGCTTAGGTGTTCTAGAAATGATACTCATATATAAATTCGTAAAAACATAATACGAATGGTTTACAAGTAATTCAACAATCTCAGTAATTTTCATTAAGTCGCTATAAGCAGCTTCATTCAGTATAGAAGATACATACGGCAAATCATTATCATTACTTACCAAAGATCTATCAATACCAAGAGAATCAATAGAATCGTTTGCAAATTTTGTAATATCTATAGCAGGTAAAATATCATAAATATACTTACTATAAATATTAGCAATATCCGCAGATAAGAATGAAATAATTCTTGAAGACTTAACAACCACTTCATTTACACCAACACAATATTTATCGAATTCATTATTTTTATACTTACTATTATAATCATAATATTTGGCAGAATCTTTTGGAAGATTATCCTTATCGAATAAATTCTCTACGAGTAGATGCTGACTAGCGAGCATAAACGAATTATAATTAATCAATTCGCTATCAGAATCAATAATATACGGCAATACCATAGCTCTGGTATTGGCGTTGAATATAGTAAGAATAGCTGTAGCTATTTCAAACTTAAATCTACTATTAATAATATAATCAATATTACTAAGAGTAGTTTTAGCATATTCAACACTTAATTCTGCAGGTGTATTGAATATTTGTTTGCTGATAACATCATTACACCATGTCGTATATGATAAAGCTGCAGTATATGCATCGGGTGTAGAAACAACCTTATTCTTACCTTCAGTATTATCTACGCCACTATACGGCATATAACTTAATCTACCATTACTATCATAATCAATATCATTAATAATAGCACCACATTTATCCAACTTTACAAAAGGATTCCTCTTATCACTATTCTGATTATCTTCGTTCATTATTAATTCCTCCTTAAATATAATACCTGGACCCTTGCAGCATATTATACTGCTTTAACTTGTTCTTATGATCAAACGGGGTGAATTCAAATACATCTTCTTTATTGAAATCATCCCAATTTGCCACCATCTGTAATTGCTTTCTGGAAGTATCATCTACTAAATTATTCATTCTAGATATATACTTAATGAATTTAATCTCTACTCTATCTCTTACACCATTAGCGTCAATAAATACATGTATAGCATTGTTGATACTACCATAATTATTTAATTTTACATGACCCTTTTGGTGAAAGAAATTAATATATAATCCAGAATTTACAATAAGATTAACTATCTCTAAGAATATAGATTGATTCTTTACAGGAGTATTAGTTTTACCAATTAAATCATTTTCATTATATTTCCATCCGTAGATATAATCTCTAATACCATATATAGATATTTGAGAATCAGAGAATAGATTAAATATAGGCTGATATGGAAATAGATTTCTCCATTTAATAGCAAGATTTACACCAGATCGTATTGCCCTAATCTCGGCATTATTACTAGTACAATTAGGCATAATTCTATATTCACTATCTATAATCTTACCGTTACAACAAACTATTGCTCCATAACATCCAGACATGATTCCATTATAATGTTTAATCATACTGGCGTCTGTAAATATATTTACAACATTATGATTTACAAAATTTTCATAAGTAAAGTACATTAAAACATCAATTCCTCCTTTCATTAATATAGTATATTATTAAAAAGGATTTTGCTCTAAGGGAATATCCCTTAGAGCAATTATATTATATAATATTACTTATCATATTTAATAAGATCAATAATCTCATTAATATTCTTTAAAAACTCTACAGAGAATTCTTCAAAATCTGCACCTTTATAGATATCTAATGTAATGATATTATAGATCGTATAGAACATAAAGCTATGCTCAGGAACAATATTAGGATTATAATTACTACAATACTTACAGAAAGCAATTAAGAATCTAAGATTATTTGTAGGATCTTCTTCATTATGATTATACCTATTCAAAACATCCAAAGCTATATCAAGAGAATACATATTATATGGAGATTCTCTATACTTGGCTTCAAAATCACTAAATACTCTAGCTCTAGGTTTTTCCATTTCAATCTTTCTAATCTTCTTCATCTTAGGAACAGCTTCTTTTATCCTAGAGAGAGTATAGCTATCATGTATAGCATCCATAGTGTCTGTAATAATCTGTCTCTTATCTACATTATCTTCAGGAATCTTAGAAAGAATCTCTTTCAGATAATTATCTCTTTCTCTATTATAATCTTTATATAGACTAGATATATTAGTACCCATCTCTTTAAAGATATTTTCTATTTCCGCATTGAAATTCTTAGTAACACTATTCATTTCAATATATGTAGAGAATTCACCAAGAAGAGATTTAGCAACAGAGTTCTTCATATACCGAACTTGATTGCTTTTCATGGTAGGAACAACTCCATTAGATACAAGGAATTGATCTATCATACTCTTAACTTCATCGGGAAATTCATTATAGATATTAGTATTCTTTACAAAATTCTTATTTTCTCTAATCTTATTAATTAACTTTACAATCTCAAGAGCAGATTCTTCAGATAATTCAAACTTTGGAGAAGAAATAGTAGAATCGTTTACACATTTCTTCACATCTTCTGCAGTAACTTCATAGTCCCCATTGAAAAGAAGTTCTTCATTAGTAATATCAGATAAAGCATCTCCGATCTTATCTAATCCCTCCTCCATAGATATAGCTTTATTACTATCTGCTGTAGTATCTTCTCCATTTATATCTTTCTTTACAGGAGTTGTATTAATATCATGGTTATCAAAATCCTCTTCAGGAATACGAGCAACTTCGTCGTAAATATCATTATCATTATTAATATCAGGTACAGTAATCTTATTCTCGGAATCCATATAAAATTCTCCTTTTAATAGTATTTTTATTTAATATAAGGGTTAGTAGTTGGATCTAGTAATTCTTTATTCTCTATAGTTGCTTCTACGTACTTTAATCTAATTTTTGTAATCATATCAGCACTAGTAGTTTGATCTACTAAGAATTTAGCAAAGTAGTTCTTATAAATATCTCCTTTATCTGATACATAAGTAGATATAAAATCTGCAGTTTTCTTATCAGAGAGATATGCTACTAGATCTTCAAAAGGTATATCTAATCCAGCCAATATATCTACAATATAACCCATATTTTCATATACCAATTCAAGATCTTGGTTATTATTATAAATCTTCTTTACATATGAATTTTTAGATGTTTTATTACTACCACCCAAATTATCAATTCTAATTTTATTAATAATACTATTAATATTATTTAATATATATTGAGTAAAGAAATTTGTCATTCTTTCTGTAAACTCAGATACAAACAATTGATATAGAATATAGCATACTGAATATAATAATTCATCTGGTATTTCTGTAGTAATATATAACTGATAGTAATCAAGTATAGTACCAATAATACTATTCATAGCACCTACACGTTGCTCTTCTATTTCATTATCATATCCGGTACTATGAGTCTTGACATTATTTAACTGCTGGTCTATGATCTCTGGATAATTTGGAGCTCTCAATCCGAATGGTCTAAATCTATAATCGAGAGATTCTCTAATAATATCCTGGATCATACCATCTGAGAAATTACTTAGGATAGTAGCTATACCATAATCAGTATAAACACCAACCGAAGCTTCATTATTCTCCATCGTGATTTATCCTCCATTAAAATACATACCTTCAGTTATAATAGTTAACAATTAAATTTAGGAGACAAATACATTTTAGAGAACATACATATATTTAATCTATTGTATTACTAGATGTAATAATTTACAATACCAATTACTATATATTAAAAAGAAAAATAATGGGGACTAGCACAGCTGGCTTTATGCAGCGGTATCATAAACCGAAGAGGCTGGGTTCGACTCCCAGGTCCTCGACTCCAGTTCATATTCATGTTATATTCTTCTTCTTACTCCCAGTAGGTTTTTAAGCCTACTGGGAATTTTATTTATAGATTATTTACATCATAAGGAATTCCAAGTTTATCTTTTATAGTACGATCTAGTTCTATCATAAGCTTATTCAAAGCTCCATTCGTAAGAATAGAAGTAACCATTCGCTTATTAATAGATGATACAGACAACATAGCAGATACTTCTTCATCTGGTCTAAAATCAGTATAAGGTTCTTTACCTTTTTCGATAACTGCACGTAAAGT